>Ga0265297_10000957_pt1 | contig 74812 bp, 73 predicted proteins | sample Munlanlwell13791_FD_192502 | JGI IMG/M metagenome (GOLD analysis project Ga0265297, IMG submission 192502) | Leachate microbial communities from a municipal landfill in Southern Ontario, Canada - Leachate well 137-91 | ecosystem: Engineered > Solid waste > Landfill > Unclassified | place...
TGCACTAAGAATATCTGGAGCAGTATAAACTCCTGCATCTACAAATTCTCCTTTTGTTTTGTCCCATTTGGCATATTTAGCTTGTGGATTTTTTTGCACAAAAGCTAAATATTTTTCTTTAAATTCTGGTTTTAACTTATTAAACCAAGGACCTTTTGTGGGGTGACTCATAATCAGTTTTAGAGCCTCTTCTCTACTAACACCTTCTTCAACAACTGCTTCATCTCCTATATTATCACTTTCATATAATTCATTAAGTTGTTTGGTAATATTTTCTTTTTCCTCTTTTAATGCAATAAGCTTCTTAATCTTTAATGCTTCTTCTTTAATTATTCTTTCTACTATAGCTTTTTCAATTATAACTTTTTCAGTTTTCATAGTAATGATTTTTTAAGTTTTCTATAAATATTAAAAAAAAATATAAAATTTAACAAATTTCCCTTAATGTAACTTTTTTTAATAATTCTCGTATATATTTATAGAAACAAATAAAACATGAAAAAAGTAAACATTACTCCAGAAGATGAACTCTATTTCATGCAAATGGAGGAAGAGCTTAATAAAAAGTTAACATTTCAAGATATTCAAGAAATGAATAAAACTATCAGTTTTTATAAAAAAGAGTATTTTGAGAACAAATCTAAATCAACAAAAATATTAATGAATTTTACTATTATTTTTATTTTTGGGTTATTATTCTCCATAAAATATGGAGTTTTATTAATTTTTCCATTTGCTGCTATACTTTTATTTCTTGGATATAAACTTTATGTTTTTTATAAAAAAATAAAATTTGCTGATATAATGATTGGAAATCTAGAATTTTCAAAAAAAGAATATTTCAATTCTATATAAAAACTTATTTATTTTTAATCCTCTTAAGTAAGTCTTTATAAATACTTTCATTAACTGTTGTACTCTCCTTTTTGTATTCTTTATTATCCAAGGTTTTGGTTACAATATAAGATTTATCTTTTAAAAGTTCCATAATATCTTCGTCAACAGTGTCCTGACAATAAGGAGTTATTATTTCTACTGTATCTGCGGTAGTGCTAGCTCTATGTATTCTATCCTCTACTTGCTCTTCATCTGCTGGAGTCCAAGCAAATCCCAATTTGATAAGTTTACTTGCAGCAGTTAAAGTATTGCCAACCCCAGATGCTATAATCATTCCAGAGAATACTTTTATTTCTTTATCTTCTTGAAATTTATCTATTACTGATTGTTTTTCAGCAACTGACATTTCTCCAGTATGTAAAACGGCTATTTTCCCAAATTCTTTTGCTATTTCTTTTGCCAATTCAATATAGTCTGAAACAACTACAACCTTTTCTCCACTTTCAACTATGTCTTCTATTATTTCTTTGATTCGATTTACTTTGATTCTTCCAGTAAACATTTTGAGCTTGTGGATTTTGGTTAAATAATTATCTTTCTTTTCTATTTCCTTGCCATCAACTATTTCCTTTTTTACTTCATTTAATAATTTTTGATATTCTGCATATTCCTTATCGTCGAGTTCGATAGGAATTTCTAAATAAGTTTTTGGAGGAAGTTCTTTTAAAACATCACGTTTTAATCTTCTTAAAAAATATGGAGAAACTCTTGTAAATAACTCTTCTAAATTGGATGCTCCATCATAAATCCAACCAAAATTATCTTGATATCCTGCTCCATATCTAACTCCAAATTCATGAGAATTCTTCCATTCTTCTGGAAAAATAAAGTTTAAGGTTGAAAAAAATTCAGATGGTCTACTTTTTATGACAGTCCCAGATAAAAGAATTTTTTTTGGAATACATGAAAATGCTTTATGAATAATTTTTGTCCAAGTAGTTTTCAGTTCCTTCATTTTATGGCATTCATCAATAATGATTAAATCATAATTTGATGGGTCTATCTCTTGAGAGAATTTATCTTGAAAAGATACTAAACTGGCTATTCTTGTTTTAATTTTTCCAGTGTTTTCACAAATGGGGCATTTTTTATACTGCTTTGTGAGGTCTGTTTGTTCCCATGTACATTTTCCCATTTTGCCACTCGCTTGTAACATATTTCCGCTACATTTGTGATGATATTCAAGCTTTATATATGAATCAATTGATTCATAATTGGTGATATGAAACAAAGACTCTTCTTTTGTGTGTGCTATAATTTTGCTTTTCTTTTTAGGCTTAAATTTATAGACAAATGCTTTTTCATTGGTAAATTTTAATATTTCATTTCGCCACATCAATTTTAATGATGCTGGGCATATCACTAGTGTTTTTAATTTGTGTTTTACAGCGTAAGCGAATGCAGGTGCTGTATTATGAGTGACTGTATAATTTGTTGTTAAAAATGTATTGTCTGGAGAATCTACAGAAATGCAAACACATTCATCTTTGCCGACATACTCAACACTTTTTATATATCGTGAACAATAATTATTTTTAACAATATTCCATTCCTTCTTTTTTGAGTCTAAGTAAAATGGGCATACTTTCATTCTTACATTTACCCGATGTTCTATACCTTTATTTTCTTTTGTTCTATCATATGAATATAATAATGCTTGCCCGCCCAAAGATTGAACTAATTCAATTACATCTTTCGCTAATTGCAAAGACTTTGTATGATAATGTATTTTGTTTTTATCTGCACTTCCATCTGTATCCATTAATCCTCTTAATAATTCAATTCTCTGTTCTATAGAGGCAAACATATATTCTTTTGGAATAAATTTATCAACTGATTTGACGTTAAGACCAAGCCGTTTAATTTCTGATTTAATAATATTTTTGCCAACAGAAGTATTTCTGGTCATATAATATTGAGGACAATTTGGAAAATTATTAATTTTTGTTTTAAATCCTTTTGGCAATTTAGGGTCAATTATTTCTTTTATCTGAATTTGATGGTCTGGAATTGATATACATATGCCGTCCAGCACTAAGCATCTATCTCCGATTAGTGCACCAAGTATATATGGGTCTATGACAAATTTTTTTTTAAGGTAATTAACTGGCTCACTTAATGGGATTTCCCATTTCAAAACAGGCTTTCTGGTTGTTAAAGCTCTTTTTCCTTTATGATTATAGCTCAATCCAGAATTTACTAATTCTTTTAAAGTTTTTGTAATCCATCCAGTGCCCCTTTTTCTTCTATTTACATCTCTTACAGTCCAAATATGGTCTAAACTACAATTGACAAATGATTCATCATTAAATGTTACTTTATAAACATCTAAAGTACCTTGTGGATATACTCCAGAAACGTTGTACAAGTTACCATCTCGATTAAATATTTTTTGTCCAACTTTAATATCTCCAATTTTAAAGCACCCATTAATACCAAATACTAATTCATCAATTTTAAGACTTTTACCTACTCCAGGTTGGTCTCCTAAAATCGACTTTCCGTCGTTTATTTCAAAGAATTTAACAGCCTTTTTTTGATAATCATATGGCTGAATTTTCATAAAAGAATAATCTTCTCCAGAAATATCTAATTGTTCAGCTTTTAAACGTAATACTTCTGCTATTCTTTTTTGCCTTTCAAAATATTCGTTTTTTAATCTTTCAAGAGCATCTTGGGTAATATTTTCAAAAGCAAATCTTATTTTATTATCAATTAAAAATGCTAAAATTTCTCCTATTTTTGCTTCACTTACAATTCTTACCCATTCATCTTTTGGATTTCCATCCATTCCTATGACACTATCTTTTCTAACAGCTCTATGTTCTTTTGGCAATCGTTTTATATATTCTGAAAGAATTTTTAAATAATCATACCTTAATTCGAAATTAACTTTTAATTTTCTTATTTTTACAAAATTTATTTCTTGACTAGTTGCCTCCTTTTTCGTATTCTTTGCCATATTTTATCTGAAGAGCCTTGCTACCCTTTCCCTTTTTTTCTTTTCAATTAATTCTTTATCTTTAATTTGCTTTTTTTGTGCTTGTTTTATTACTTTTTCCAATACAGAAATTTTATTTTCTTTACGCTTTATTCCCTTTCTAATCTGAATTTTATCTCTTATAATTTCGCATAAAATTTTAACATCTTGTAATTTACTACGAACTCTAATCCCTGCAGCCTTTTCTCCCCTTAAAACCCTTTCTAAATCTTTTTTTTCTGATTCAGCAAATTCTATTATTTTATAAAGTAAGTCTAACTCGTTTAAATCTACGAATTCGTTTAGTTCATTTAATCTCATACAATTATTCTTTTTTAGTTATTTTTTCAGAAAGACTATTTTCTAAATCTTCTTTATTGTCTTTTATAGATTTTTTTGCCCTTTCTTGGTCAATCATTCTTTCTTTTATAACTTGTGTCACAGTTTTAGATTCGGCTTGAGATTGATATAGGTCGAGTGCAAATCTATCATCCGTATATAAATTAAAATCAATTCTCACAAAAGTTTTACCTTCCAATTTAACTTTTGCACTTTCCACTTTTTTTTCGCTTCTTTCTTCATTAATATCCACCCAAAAGAATCCAACAATATCCTCTTCATTGTTTAGTTGGCACATTGAGTGTTCAAATGAGGTCATAGGCTTATGCCCTCTATTTTCTATTATATCATTGTTTTCGGAGATATACTTCTCTATGTCTTTTTTATTATAATATGCCATATTTTATTTTTTAATTATTAAATAATTTTTTTGTTTATTTTCTTGTAGGAGTTCTACATATTGATTATATTTTGAATTACATAATGGATGAATACCTCCTTTATATTTGCAAAACATACAGTTATATTTTTCATTACCAGTAAATTTAACTTTTGGAAAAATTTTTTCTATATGAATGTTTTTTAAAGTATCTCCTAATTTAGTTAATGAATAGAATATTTCATCTTCAGTAGAATTGATATCGACTATTTGTATTTTTCCAAACCCTTTTGATATATTTTTTTTATCATTAAGTCTATTTAAAACAATATATTTGCAATCTATTTTATCAAGAGGAATTTTATTTTTTCTTGCCCAAAAAAATTTATAAAACCTCATTTGACATAAAAATATTTCATCTTTTTTCTTTTTATCAACATCCCATTCTTCCCCAGAAGTTTTCCAATCAATTATTAAAAATCTTCCAGTGGCTGGATTATAAGCTATAAGGTCTATAAACCCTTTAAAATAAAATTTTTTATATATTATTTCGTATAATGGTTCCTCCACATTAACTATTTGATACCCTTTTAGAAGAACTTCTGTATCCAAGACTGACAAAATGTGCATCCCCTGTTCAATAAAGTCATCAACTTCTTTAAATTGCTTATCATGGAGCATATTGTCCATCATATCTTTTTTGAATTTATCTGCAAAATATTTTATTTTTTGGTCTTTATTCAATCCGTTTTTTACTCCCATTTCTATAGATTCATGAATTGCATTTCCAAAAAATAAATGTATAGATTGTTCCTGAATATCTAATGCTAAATATTTAAAAATTAAATGTTTTTGACCACATTCATTATAAAGAGAAAACTCACTAAAACTAATGTGAGTATTATTGTTTTGATTTAAATTTGTATGTATTTCACTTTTAATTATTTTATTATCTGTCATTATAATGCTTTTTTACAAATATAAGAAAAAAAAATATAAAAATTAAGTTTATTTCCATATTTATTACATATGGCATTTTTATCAGAATCATACAAATATAGAATAATGGAATTGGCTGGGCTAAAATCCATTGATGAAGCTATTGAATTTAATCGCCAAGATTTATCTAAAACATATGATAAAAGTTGGCAAAGAATTCAAGGATTTGATTTAAATTTAATTAAGCAAGCCATTAGAGAAGGAAGAGCGATTGGAATATCTTATAAAAGTACTGATATGCCTGTAACAAAATTTAGAGTTATATTGCCTGTCACTTTGGGAAATTATAAAACAAAAAGCGGAGTACCATTAAAATTAAGTGCTTTTCATTTGGCTGGGCAATCTGAAAGAGAAGCTCAACGAGTTGGAGTGAGAAGTGCAGAACCACAATATGTATGGAGATTGTTTGATTTAGACCCAAAAAGTTTTAAAAGTATGTGGTTCTCAGAAAAATTTTTTTATGAGTATCCCCCTGGATATAAAAAAGGAGATAGACGATTTTCTAATATTTTTACTGAGTATGATGCAAAAGTTGCAGAAATTGAAAAAGATGCTAGAGAAGGAAGGGGTGAAGAATTAGGCGAGCCAATTGATTTAACAAATGTAAAACCAACAGGGCAAATTCCAGCTGAGGCTCCAGAAAACCAGAAAGGACCAGAAGTTAAAACCACAGAGGAGCCAAAACTTTCGGAACCAAAATCTCCAGAAGCTGGAGTAGAAAAACCATTAACCGAAAGAGAAAGACATGCCTTATATTTAAAAAAACCTTGGAACAAATTCTTAAGAGATGGGTTTAAATTTTCTTAAAAATTCAGGATTATTCAAAAGAATATTATTTGCTTTTTCTTGTAATTTAATAAGGTCTATAGAGTTATTGCTTCTATTATCTATTTTTAGTTCATCATGAATTATTTTGAGAGAAAAAAGTATAATTCCTCTTTTAATTTCAAAACATTTTTCTTTTGCAAATAGACCTTCATAAACTTTGCCATTATTATATTTATCAATCCACACTATTAAATTTTTTTTTATATTAGGTTCTAATAAAGATTTCTTAAACAATTCTTTTGCTTTTATTTTATCTTGTGCAATTTTTTCTTTTCTAAGTCTCCAATTTAAAGCATTTTTTTCTTCTAATTTTTTTCTTTCCTGTTCTCTTTTTTCTATTAAAGTTTGTCTATCTTTATCCTCTGTTATTTTTTTTTCATCTTCTTCAAGCTTTAATTTTAAAGCTGCTTCTTCCTCTAATTTCTTTTTTTCTTTTCTGTTCATTGTTATATAAATTTTTTATTCTTTTTCAAATTTATCAAATACAATTACTGTACATTCTGTATTTAATTGAATATCTGGATAAAATCGTCTCATTTTTTGGCACATATCTTCATGAGATTTAAACCCATCATTTATTACGTAATCATTGGGGACATTTTGTAATTCAGTGTAAATTATGGTGTTAATATTTACAACTTCAGTTCTTTTAAAATCTAATGATTCAAATAAAAGGTGACCAAGTTTTATGTCTCTTCTACCATTTCTAATTGTACATTTTTTACCGCATTCAAGTGCATCAAAGATATCTTCAGCTAAAATTAATTTTTGTAATTCCATATTTTAAAATATTAATAATTATGATATATTTATTTTTGTTATACCTGCATGTTCATTCATATCCAAGACTTCTTGCGGAATATTTTCAAAAGTTTTATAAACTTCTATAATGTTATTTACACTATCTTTAATTTCATTTCTATGTGTAATCACAAGAACATTTTTATATTTATTTTTTAAATATTGTAGAACAGTTATAATTCCAGAAATTAAATCATCATCCAAAGTACCAAAACCTTCATCGATTATATTTAAAGAAGGTTTAATCAAATTACTCATATAGTGTAAAGAATCTTTAATAACAACACTGGAAATGAATTTTTGAGCCCCAGATGCAAATGCTAATGGTAACATATCAGATTTATCTCTACTAAAATAAAACCCTTCTATAACATCACCCTTTGTTGTTACACTCATTTCAATTTTAAAATTAACAATTGTACTCAAAATACTATTAATTTTATTGTTAATAATTGGTAATTTTCTTCTAATAATTTTAGCCGGAATGCCATCTCTGTGGACTGCTTGTAAGTATAAAGAATACTTTTTATATGTCTTTTCTGCGTTTTTAACCTCATCAAGTTTATTAATGAAATTTTCTAAGTTATTTTCTTCAACTCTGATATCTCCATTTTTATTAGTTATTTGCTGAGAGAATCCATATATAGAAATTTTATAAGCTTTATTTTGCTCTTGCAATTGTAAAATATTGTTTTCAATAGAGAGATTGTATTTTAAGCAGTTCGAAATTTCTTTTATTTTTATTAAGTTAGCGTCCAATTTTTTTAATAATTCAGTATTATCATCAATAGATAATTTTATTGATTTCATTGAATGAGTTTTTACATCTACAATTTTATTATGATTTATAATTTCTTGTGATTGTAATAATAAATTAAGTCTTTCTATGTTTTTGGTTTTATTATCAATTTCTTTTTTTATCCATTGTAAAGTTTGGTTTTTGTTTTCAACGTCTTTATTATGTGCAATAATACCTTGGGACTGTGATATTAATTCTATTTTTTGAATTAATGCTTCTTTTCTTGACTTTCTTGAAGTTAATGCCAAGCGCAAATTCAAAAGATTAGAATTTTGTATTTCACAATTATTGTTATGTTGAGAATCTTCATAAAATTTATTTATAGCATTAGTATAATTATTAACAAGTCCAGTTTTTGCTGAAATATCTTCCAAACATTGATTATATAATTCTATATTTGGCTCTGTGGTTATATGCCCACAAGTGGGACATTTTTCCCCCTTATATGTCGGTAGTTTAGCATTTAAATCTGCTATTTGGAAATTCAAATTTTGTACAATTAAACCAAATCCTTCTATACTATATAGTTGTCTTACTGGATTTGTATTAATCCATTTTTCTATCTTAATATATTTTGCTTTATCTATATTAAATTCTTCATTTTCTTTTGTAAGCTCTTGGCTTAATTTTTCAATACTTTCCTTTTCATCAAACGGAAGTTCTTTTTTAAAATTATTAGAAACCCAATTAGATAGTTCTTCACAATTTTGAATATCTATTTCAAGTTGCTGCTGTAAGATATTTATATTTGATGGGATGTTTTCTTGTATTGATAATTCTGTCCCAAGTTTTTCTATAACGTCTTGTTCGTCAAATGGTAACTCCTTTTTAAAGTTTGTAGATGTCCATAATAATAAATCTTGATAATCTTTTTTGCTTTGTTCTAATATTCTCTTGTTTCATTTATAAGAATCACAACATCTTCCTCTTTAGATAATTCTCCTTTAATAATAGGAGAATATTGCTTTAACTCTTTAGTTAAAGAAATTATTTCATTATCTATTTTTTCTTTTTTCTTTTCAGAACTATCTTTTTCTTTAACAAAAGAATCATATTCAGATTTTAATGTAGTTATTTTATTCTCTATTTCCAAAACTTTTGCCTGAAGATATATTATATCTCCTAATTCTTTTTGCTTTTTCTTTATATCATTAAATTTTTTATTACAGAAATCATATCTAACCCTAAATGGCTCTAAACCAAGATATTTGTTTACCAAGTCATTTTTTGGTTGCTGCTCTTGGTTTATATAATCCTCCTTCCCTCCTTGGGTTTGTAAACAAACTTTTGTAAAATCTTCAACAACACCGATAGAATCTAAAATAATAGATTTAACTTCTATATTAACATTGGCTTTCTTATCAGATATTTCTGATGCCCATTTTTGTTTCCCACTATCATCAGTAATTAATTTTTTAAATTCTACTGGGTACTTATTTGAAGATTCGTTGTGCTTATCAATTGTAGTTATTACTTCCCTTTTTATATAATACTTTTCTCCATCTATTGTTAAGTGTATTTTTACATATCCCTTATTTGAAGATGTATATATATTTACAAGTTTTTTTGCACTACCTCCTCCAAGGATGTGTTGATATAAACCCCAAACAATTGCTTTAACAACATTAGATTTACCAGAATAATTTTTACCAAATATTCCAGTAGAACCTCTCATTTTTTCAAGGTTAATAATAATTGGTTTTTCAGGAAATGAAAAAATATTAGATATTTCAATACAATCAACATCCCATAATTTTATATTTTGAACTTTTTCTGAAATCTCCAACTCTTTGTCAACATATTTTGCTAATTCTAAAACTTCGTTTATTATATCTTTGTCTTCATCTGGATTAGTTTCTTTAAAATAAGTTATTATTTGTTGTAAAAATGTTTCTTTATTTATTGAATCTGCCACATCTGTATTATCTTGTTCAGCCTTTTTCATTTCGGAAAATTCAACTTTTACAACATCACACCCAAATTTTTCCTTTACCAATTTGGCAATTTGCATTTCTTTTTCTGTAGAATAATTTTCTTCATAGTCTTCCCATGTAATATAAACTTTAGTTTTTCTTTTATTGTTGCTGAATTTTATATTTTCAATTCTTTCCTCAATCATCTCTCCTTTGGCAATAGTTAGTTTGGCAAATCCGTAGTCATTAAGAATATATCTTCTTTGGAATGTTTTTTTATCTAAATCCCACATTAAATATCCCTTATCAATTGATTCCCCATAATCTTGCTGAATTAATGAACCACAATAAGCCATACTTTCATTGTCTCTAAATGCTTGGTGTTCATGGATATCGCCCATCATAACTACATCGAAATTGTTAAATGTTGTTATATTTAATAATCCATCGTTTATTAATTCATATCCATTATCACCTCTAGCGCCTTTTAGTTGACCATGATATAATGCCACATATTTAACTCCTTCGTTCTTTTTGTCTAATGTAAGTATTTTATTATCTTTACATGAATAGACTCCATAAATTAAATCATCAGATATTTTATAAAAATCACTATCTGGAAAAAGGTAAATTCCTTTTTTTGAAAAATCTATGAAATCTACATTATTTTTATTTATTATAAAGGACTTTTTGAACGTTTTTTTAACTGACTCAGAAACTAAATCTGCAAATCTATCAGCTATGTTAAAGATTGGAGTTATAGTATCCCCTTGTTCTTTTTGCTGTAAATTTAAGTCGTGATTGCCAAATATAATATCAACTGGAGCTATTTTAGCCAAATTTATTAAAAATTCAGAAGTTAAATTAACAGAGCCTGGAGACATGTTAACTTTTAAGTGGTTAAGGTCTCCGGTGATTACTATTCTATTGGGTTTTTGTTTTTTTAAATCGTCAAACAATCTATCAAATACTTCTTTGTATTCAGCATGTCTACTTGAAAATCTGATATGAATGTCTGATAAATGAGCTATTTTCATATATTCTATTTAATTTAATATTCTTGATAATTTATAAATAAAGTCTATTTTTTTTCTATTTTTTAAAAGCTTAATTATAGCTTGAACTCCATTTTGCTCATAATGATAAGAAATATCTCCTAGCCCTTTTAAGTCTATAAAATAAACATCCAATCCTAAAGAAGAAAGTTGTTCATAAATTTCAAAACTATCTTTAATAGCATCTTCATCTAAGCATATAATAACAGTGGAATTATGTTCAATAAGTTTGGATATTAATAGCCATGATGGTGTTTTCCCTAACATAGGTATTGAGTTTGGTATTCTAAACATGTCAAAAACACCCTCCACAAGATACACTGGCAAATCCCAATTTATATTTCTCTCATTAAATATTATATCATATTTTTCTGGAACATTTTTGCTTAAAAAAACTTTTTGGTCTGGTTTATAATATGGTGGCTTTACTTTTTTGAGAAAGGTTCTAGCTTCAAAATAATTAATACTTCCACAATCATTTCGAGATGGTATTATTATTCTATTTCTATAAGCTCCAACTTCAGTATATCCTATTTCATAGTCTACTAATTGATTAAAAGTCAGTTTTCTTATTTTTGTCATGTAATCATATGCTATTTTATGCATTGTAGATTTTACAGTAGATGTAATCAAGGTATATCCTTCTGGAAGGGGGCATGTTATTAAATTATGATTTATAGTGTTCTTTCGGAAAACATTAACAAAGTTTCCCATATATTCTGGCATTATAAGTTTTAATCTTTTATAATCCTCTGATGAGCCATATTTATGAACTAATTTATGAACAATTCCACTATCTTTACATTTCCAACATTTAAAAATATTTTCTTCTGTATTAAAGGCTAAATTAAATTTATTTATATCATTTCTACAATCATGACTAGGGCAATTAAATTCCCATTGTTTCCTTGCTTCAAAATCTTTTGAGGATTTTGGTTCCCCAAGAAAATTTTTCAAAATAGATAATATAATAATTTTTTGGTCTTCCATATAATTTGCAAATATAGCACTAATTAATGTAAAATCAAAAAATAGAATAAAAAAACTCCCAAATGCTATATTTGGGAGTTTTTTGTGTTATTTTTAATTTATTTTTTTACAACATCTGTAATAATTGGTACAGTAACTACTGTATCTATATTAACTATTGTTGAATCTGTTTTTATTTCCTCCTTTTTAGCTCCTTCAGAGTTGCAGGAAAATAATGCAATTACTGAAATTGCAAATAATAATGTAATAAGTTTTTTCATTTTTTTTATTAAATTTTAATTTAGTTTAAGTTGATTATAAATATAAAAAAAAAAGTAAAAAAAATCAAGTTAATTAAGAAATTTTTATTTTTTGCTTTTCTAACATTTTAATAAAACATTTTCCAATTATATAAGAATCTGTCATATCATAATTCTCTTCTAAAAGTTTTCTACTTCTTTCCCCATATTTCCAATTAATTTGTGGTTCCATTTCAACAACCTTTTCCCATATTTGATGTTTTGTAGATGCACCTTCTTTTTTTATTTTAAACCCAGGCAAAACAGTTGCCCTTGCATTGTTTACATTGTAATAAATTGGTACTACTTTAAAATGATTATATAAGAAAGAACTAATCATTCCATTAAAAAAATTTAATATAGAAATTGTGTGTGCACTTGAAAATTTACCCTGAAATTTTTGCAGGGGTTCCTCTATAGCAATAGCTTCAATTTTAAATTTTAACAAATGAGAAATTTTTTCTTTAAACTCTTCTAATTTTTCAAATAGTCCTTTTTTATTGTCAAATTTTACATAATTTAATTCTATTAAAGTATTTTTTTCATTAAATACTGAATAACCTACGCAACTTGTACTTATGTCCAAAGATAATAACATTTTAATTTTTTTTAGTTATTAAAATATATAAAAAAATAAATTATAAATCAAATAAAAAGGGAAATCTTTTTAAAATTTCCCTTTTTATTTGTTTACCTTACAAAATAATTAGATATCAATTTCTAAAGCAAAGGATAACATTCCATCATAAGTTTTTTCAACTGGTCTATCTATTTTTGCAACTGCAATTAGTTGTTCGTGAATATTATATAAACCAATTTGATTAATAAAAATTGAGTCAAAATTTGTTGTATTATTGGATATTTCGGCCAAATTTCTTGACAAAGGCCAAGTTGGATTTTTTGATATAAAAAACTCTCCTGGCATTGCAATGCAAACAACAGAATTTACATATCTTATACTAATATCTTGATATGTTAAAGTAGATGTTACACTTGTGAATACAATTCTTGATGTTCCACTTGTGGCACCTGCATTTGACCCTTTTATTATATTTGTTCCAGCACCAGTATCAATATACCCTGGTTCATAAACAGTACTTCCAGAAGTCCATGGAATATTATCAATTATGTCTGGATGTGTTAAGACTATAAATCCTTTATCTAAGCAAGCAAACCCGACAGGAATATCATAATTATATCCACCTGCCACACTTCCAATTGAACTATCTGTTCTAGGGTAAGACTGGTATACTGATACTGCTAATTTTACAGAAGTCCACGGTCTTTGGTCTTTATTAAAATCTAAATCTTTTATTTCTGGATTATATGCTACAGCAGAAGGTCTATCTCTATAATCTGTTGTTGGGTCCCATGTAGTTACTTTATCATGACTTACAGTCCCATTTTCAGTTGTTCCAGTATATGGCTTATTTATATCATCTGAAAACAAAAACGCTACATTATTAGGGCCGAAATATTTGATAGGCGAATCTGATACTTTAGCTGTTCTTAATTTATCAGAATAAAAACTTGAAATTATTGTTTTATATGTATTGCCATTCTGTGGTACTTTCAAAGTAATTGACCTTCCGTCAATATACTCGCTATAGTAATTTTCACTAATTGGAATTACTACAATTTTATCTACATTTAATTGAAATAATTCTGGATTAGATTTAGCCATAGTATCTCCACTATAAAAAACTGAATTAGAACGTTTATGTGGCATATTAAATGTTGCAAAATAGTGTCCATATCTAGAACTAACATCTGTTCTATCTGCTAAAGTATAAGAAATTTGTGAATTAGATAAGCTAGTCCATGTTGCCACTTCTTTTCTTATAGAGGTTATTGAATTTACCAGTTTTTTGTTAATTTCTGCCATAATGTTGCTTGTTGCCATAATGCTATATTTTTATATTACTGCTTAGTTTATTGTTAATATTATTCAACTGTTGGTTGTGCTGGTGCTTGTCCTGGATAATAAATAAATTCAAAAGCAAAAGTTGAAGCTTTACCCAAAACACCACTTAAATTTCCCCAAAAATTAAAAGAAAATGATGCACTTTGAGTAGCCCCTGCTGAACTAAAAGTTTTTGTTTTATCTGTTGTTGGAACAGCACTTGAAGATTTGTCTTCAGTATTGTTTGGTAAAGTGCTTACATATTTTATAAATGCAGTAATAAAATCTGTTGGGACTGCTGTGGTATAATCTTGATATTTAGTTAAATAATTATTATTTTGTTTTGCTGGAACACAATACACCATATTATAATACTGAGGATTATATTCATCTGGTCCGTAAAATTTAAGAGCGTATACGCTATTTGGAATGGGAAGATACCAAATTCCGTTTTGTGGACCAATACACGAAATTAATCCAGTAAAATTGGGTTTAATAAAATATTTTTCAACAGCTATTTGATTATTATTTATATTTCCGCCAAAATAAGTTATTAGTTGAATTGACTTTGCAATTGGAGACTTACTTGGATGTTGATTTTCTAAAATTGTATTTGTTGTGGTAGTATTGCTATCTACTGTGAGTGCTTGGTCTAAAGTAACTCCATTGTTTGAGGCAGATTTTTCTGCTGTTGTTGAAAAAATTGTTGATGTTGCCATATTTATTTAATTAATTATACACTTGTAGTGGAATTTATATTACTAGTTGTTTCTACAAAAGTAGGAAAACTATTTAAATTTATATTTAGTATGTTACCTGCTATATTTGTTTCTAAAATATAAGGAACATCCACAGTTAAATTGTCATTTCCCGTCAGTCCATTAACTCCATTAACTTTTCCATTAACAGAAATTAAATTATTTTCTTCATGAATTATTGTACCCTTAATACAATCTTCATTTTTACCAGAAATATTTGCAATTTCGCCAGTCTCAAAACTGTTACCATAGGTTATATTATAATTATAATCTGGGTCAGACATAGAAAAATACACTATTTTAAAAGCATCTATAGTTACATTATTATTATTTGAATCTGTTGTTAATGTAAATCTATTATTGTTGATGGGGTCAAACAAATATTTTCTCCCTAAGTCTGTTAAAAATGCGACTCCATAAATTGTACTTGATGATAAAATGTTTCCCATAAATTTTTTTTTTATAAATATATTAAAAAATTTTTTTAAAAATCTAATTCTAATTGAAATGCTAAATATCGTGATTCATTCTTTTTAATTGGATAAGATGGCTTAGAAACTGCGACAAGGTCATTGTTTGAGTTGAGAATTCCTATTTCTGTGAAAAAAGTACTATCATTATATAAACTATTAAAAGAACTATTAGAAGCAGAAGAATTATATTCATCATTTTTAGCATAGACTGTAATTATAGTTTTAAAAACATTTGCCATAATTCCTGTTGTTAAATTTCCATAAAAGAATGATTCATCTCCAAAAGTTAAGCCACTAGCATATAAAGAATCTACATTAGATGTAAATGCCGAAAATTTCCCAGTTAATGCATATGTTGTTCCTGAGTTATAATCTGCTTGAGTAATATTAAAAACATGACTTTGTAAGTCAGATGGGCTTATTGTTAAACTTCCAGTTTCTCCAGTATATATTCCATTACCAATTCCATCAGAAATTAACTTCCATTTATTTGTTGGTAAATCACCAATTAATGTACTTGCAGATGTAACTATTTCTTGAAGTAATATTTGTACCGAATTTGCATTCCATCCAGTTCCTGTTAATCCAGACATACTAGAACTATTTCTCATATATGGGAATGAAAGAGCAGGAAAATTAATTCTTAAGACAGATGCTAACCCAGTTTCAGAACTAGTTTCTCCATCTATTCTTTTTATATATCCACATGGTGAACTTTGCGGATATCCATAACTAATATTTTTTTGATACGCATTACTTGATGTTAAATAAGTTACATAATATGAATAATCAGTCTTACACAATCCAGTCATACCTCCTATTGTAGATGGCATTAAATTAAGATTTAATTCTGGTAATGTATAATTTCTATTAGATTTGTATGTTAAAACTGTCAACAATTCTTGGTCAGTTATTACAATTATTTTAAGTTTATGATATACTCTCCCAACAACAAGTGAACTGCTTGATATTCCATCTCTTAATTCTCTATAACTTGTTTGAGAAACTGAATCAAAAATATCGGCTCCATAGTAATCATATAAAATAATTCCATAATTTAATTCTTGTCCTAAAGTTGTAGTAGAATTTCTATGCCACATTATATTTGGAATTTCTAATTTAACAGTTCCAGATACTAATTGTTCTGCATAGGTATTGCCAGAATATTTATTTGTATAATGAATTATTCCAAAAGCTTTTATATCATTATTGAATCCCAAATATTGCTTTGTGCCATTGTATTCAATAGACCCATATGTTGTATATCCACTCATTGTTGAAGCTGTTCCCATTTCAGAAGATGTTCTTATTATATTCATATTCCACACGCCACAATTAACTGTAACAGCAGACCCATAATAGGATTCTATTGCGTCAAATGGATAAAAATATGCTTGAATTTTTTGTTGTGAAGACCCAACAATTGGAGAACTACCAAAATTTGGCACACTTCTATCTAAGTCTAATCTTAATCCACTTCTTCCTTGTACTCTATACCATAATGACACATTTGGCCTACCACTATATACATAAGATGAATCATTTGTTATTGCACTATATTGAGGTGGTTCCCAAGGAATATATACTAAATCCCCTGTTTTTGCTGAGTATTCTCCAGAAGAAATATAAATTTGTGTTCCCCCACTTGGAATGGTCGATGAATAGTCTATTGATGCTATTCCCAGTGGTTGTCCTTGTCCTCCAGCTGATATTATTGACCAATTTCCAGAACTTCCAGTAAGAAAACCAGTACTATTTGTCATAGCAGAGACAATTTGTCTTGCACTTGCTAAATTTTGAGAACTTATTGGAATACTATTTAATGAACTAAATGCTGTTTTAGAATCTGTCGATGTAGCCGCCAAACTATATAATAGTTTTGGGTGGTCATCTTTAGGTGCCAAAATCTTGTTTCTACAAATATCATAATTGTTTATACTCATTGCATAATTAACTTCTCTATCAGAAAGAATTATTTTATTAAAAGTTAACGCTCCTAATGACAATAATCTTCTTCCAGTGTCAGTAAGCTTGATATTTATAAAATTTGAAGGTTCTTGAACTATATAACTCATTTTCTCTTTTTTACTATAAATAAGCAATAAAAAAATATTTAATTTTTTTTTTAAAATAAATAGTTAATCATTAAAAACATTTTGATTTATTTTAAATCTTTTTTTGTCAATATTTATAAAAAACAAAAACTAATGCCCATTTTTGATACAATACCAAATTCTGCCACTACATTATCTATAAATTATAGACCAGGACAAAACAAAAGGTTGGTAGCTTCAAAATCCGAAGCTATATTTACTTTTGGCGATTTTACTATAGAAAAAAATTATACACTTAATAATTTAACTGCTAACACTCGTTATGCTCAATTTGGAGGATTTGATAATCTTGAAACTTTAAGTGCCGTAAGTTTTTCTAGTGATATTTCTATTCCATATGTACAACACAATGAGTTAAATTTGCCAAAAAAGATGCCTAAAAGTTATTCTTATTTTTCATCTTTTTATACTAATGTAGCATCATCAATTAACAAAATAATAGCAGATTTTCCATATGCTATTTTATCTTATAATAATGGAAATGTAAATATTTTTGATTATTCTGAATATTATAATACAATAACTTTTGAAAGAGTTTGTTCTTTTAAAATTCCAGTTTCTGGATTAACTAATCAAGGAAATATTGCGTTGGTTTCTGCAGATACTTCAACAAACAGTTTCAGTTTAGCATATAATAGTAATGATTTTTGTATACAATTAAGTGGGCAAACTGGACAAACAGAAGTTTTTAAAATAAAAAACTATTCGTTTTCTGGAACATATTTATATTTTGAAATTTATAATTTTTTAGAAAATAATAATATTTTAACTACATACACTGATGCATTATATATAAAACCAACAAAAGAAAGATTATTTAATTATAATAAATCAATAACAGCTTTAGAAACGCAATTGTTAAACGATGGTATTTTTTTAATTCCAGCAGTTGACACTATACAAAACGATTCTTTTGAGCAAGCTTTTATATGGCCTAGAACAATAGATGGATTTTCCCCAGATTCATACGGAACCGCATTTGAAACTTATAAAACTAACATATTAGCTGCAGCTGAAAAGATTGACGAGGAAAAAACAGATATTTTTATAAAAACAGTAACCCCAGAAAACTACTTAGAACTTGATTCTGATAATAAAATTTATAGAACAATAATTCAAACATATGCTTATGAATTTGATAAACTTAAAAATTATATAGATGCAATAGCATATGCTCACAGTATAGAATATAATAATGAAGAAACTGTTCCAAAAAAATTCTTAATTAAATTAGGGAATCTTCTGGGTTGGAAATTGACAGAAGGATTTAGTGAATTAGATTTATTTGATTATTTAACAACTGATTTAGACCAAAAATCAAATTCTTTTTCTTATTTTAATGTTGAGATTTGGAGAAGAATTTTAATTAATATTGTTTGGTTGTATAAAAGAAAGGGAACAAGAGACGCAATAACATTTATATTTAAATTATTAGGTGCACCAGATTGCTTAATAAATTTTAATGAATTTGTTTATGATATTAATAAAGTAACTCCAAACATAACAGAAAAAGTAGATAATGATGGATATATTAATTACAATTCAAGTATATATGCATTTCAACAAGGTGGAATAGGTTCAGGAAATGGAGACGCATATATCAATCAATGGAAACCAGAATTTAATCCATTTAAAAGAAATGATAACAATAAAGTACAAACAGGAGACACAACTTATGGAACAAGAAATATTATAAACACAAAAGAAATATTAATTGGATTTTCTCCAGCACAAGCAATAGAAAATGATGTTTGGGATTTTTTTAAACAAGATTGTAGTTGTTGGGCAGAAGGAGGAGCCTGTCCTCCTTTAAGCTCTATAACAGTACCTCAAGAATTTCTAACTTTTACTTGTAATAATATAAAACCAGTGAGTATAACGTCTATGACTTTAAGTCAGTATATAGACTATGTTTATACAAATTCTATTAACCCAACAACTAGAAAAACTAGTGTACAAAATCACACAACCTGGGGATACCCCGAATTAAAAAATATATATTTAGCTTATTATTATTCAACATATCCAGACAGTAATAGTCTAACTATGTGTAAATTAGAAGCATATCTTCAATTGCTGGAGGTTCAACTTGGGGATTATATATCACAATTGATTCCATCTACTACAATCTTTGATGACAATGTTTCTACAATTTATAAAAACACTGTTTTTCATAGACAAAGATTTGTGTACAGAGAAGGTGTTGATAGCGGGTCTATGTTTAGAAAAAATTTCCCCACAGAAGTAACTCCAAGTATTAAATATCCTATAATAAATGATGGAAAAATACATGTTTTTGCTGGACAATCTAGGCTGCCTAATGGCCTAATAGATGAAACTGGAACTGTTTGGAGACTTTCAAAAGATATTCCAGCAGAAAACATTTATCCATCAGCAAAAAATAGAATTGGCAATATTAATTTACAAAAAAATGAATTTATAACTCCAAAATTAAAGAATTTTGATATTAATTCAATTTATATTACCACTAGAAAAACTAACTTAAGTCCATATAAAATAACATGTAGAATAAATATAAATTCTATAACAACAATATTGGGGGCTGTAAATATACCTAATGGAACTATAAGTGAAACATCAAGTAATTTAATAACTGAAAAAATATTTATATTTTAATTTTTAAAAAATGGCATTAATATACGACTCAACTAATCATATTTTTTTAAAACAGGAACAACAAAAACATTCTGGAATGCCAGCATGTTCTAAAGAAAGTCCAGCGGAATCTTTTTATGTAAATCATTTTATCAACATTTCTCAGGACAGTAATTTATTTTTTGAATTTGATACTCCTTTATTTTATACGTTAGGTGGAACCATAAATTATTATGGACAAGATTTTTGGTCTATTTTTACAAATATATCTAGACCATTTATTAAATATGTATTTACAGCCAATACAGAGCATTTTGGAACTGGAACAACAATTGTACATAATGTTTACAGAATTTTATATAAAGATTATTTAGATTATGGAGCTGAGATAATAAGAACTAACATTGAACAAAATAAAAATTACACTCTTGAGACTGTAGAAGAAACCGTTGTTGATGATAGTGGAAATTCTAAAACAACTATAACTACAAAAAAAACATCTTCATCTAGTACTTCCGAAAAGGCAGCCCCTACAAATTTTTCTGAAACAATATCTAATTTAGAAGAACAAGCAGGAGAACAAAATTCGGAATTAAAAAAAATGTTAAATACTCCGATTTTAACAATTACTGCAACCACTACTGGAATATCATCATCAAATTATATTTTGTTTTTAGATGAATATCAAAAGAGTATAGGCGATTTTCAACAGCAAATGTTTCAAGATTATGCACAATATTTTATAACAACACAATTTGAATTTAATAGAGAACAAGCAATTGGATTGCGTGATTTTTATCAATTAAGCTCTGGAAACACACTTACCCCAATTGATTATCAGCAATATTATCAAGAAACTACTCCTGCTAATGGACATATAATAACAGGTGGTACATTTTCTGGAATTACTGTTTATGGAAATTTTTTTACTTATTTTTTAATTCCAAATAAACCCAATTGGCAAAGTCCATATGTAAAAGGGCAATTGTCAACTTTTTCTCCAACATTTTTTTGGTCTAATACTAATGATGGGGATAGTTTTTTACTTCAAGTCGTTTATGATTCTGGAGATAGTCAATCTTTTAGTGGAGTTGTATATTCTTATCCAATAGAAAAATCAAATTCTTTATTAAGTACAAATGATATGCTAGATTTACCAGATGGAGATTGGTCAATAACCAGAAAAACAACAGACATAGTAAGAGAATATTCCGTACCGTTAGCATATGGAAAAACATTTTGGTATAGAATAGGGAATGTTAAAGAATTGATAAACATATTTGGGGTAAAACAGAAAGTTATATCATTTTCAAGTATAGAAAGTGCAATAACATCTTCAGATACATATAAAGACCAAGTTTATATTCAATCAGATAGCCCACATACAGAAGATAGTTCAATATTAACTTATCCAGATTATTTAGATGATGATAGTTCAATACTACAAAAATACAACTTAAGTGGTACCGTTTCTGGAAGTGTTATTACTGGAGCAACAGTAGTACTGGGATATCCTAATGGAAATTATACAACACAGACAACAGATTTACTTGGTAATTATTTATTTACGCAAGTGACTCCTGGAATATACGGAATTACTGTGTTTTATACTGGGTATGATACTTATGGACCACTTATGATAAATGTAAGTGGGAACACAATTGTACCAACAATTTATCTTGGTTGGGTATGGGGTAATCAAACTGAAACATGGGGGAGCTTAGCAGACCATCTTTTTATTTAATAAATTGCAAAAAAATTATTGTTGTGATAAATCATTAAAGTTCTGATTACGGTTAATGATTGTTCTTTGCTCTTTATAATCAATATTACCATTAGAAAATGTTTTTTTTCTAGTTAATAAATTATATTGTTTATAAAGATTGTTATTTTCATCGAATATAGAAAATAAACCTGTTTCCATATCTCTTGTTGAATTCCCGAATACTCCATAACTTATAGTTTTAAGGGTTTGGTCAACCATTTCTACTTCTATCATAATTGGGTCAAAAAAAGTATTAGAAACAAGAATCTTTTGCCCAGCTTTTCCAAGGTCTGCTCTTGCAGTATTTGATATTAAACTAACTTCATCTGGAGTTAAAGTTAAAAATAAAGATGCGCCATTATCATTTAAAGTGTAACTTGTTGTTGACCCCTGTACTGATTGGGTTGTATTTTGTGCTGGACTTACAGGGTCACTACCTGTAATTATTTTATGAAAATTTTTTATTTTTATTCCATTATCATCGAAATACTCTATTTGATATCCTATTAAACTTCCAGTTCCTTGAAATTGTAATTTTGGAATAACAATTCCTTTTCTAGAAATTTGTATATTTTCGTTTGTCTCTGTTACAATAAAAGAACAATCTATTATATTTGTTTGAAATGTTTTTGGTTTTATTAAAACTACATAAAACCCAAGGGCTTTAAAAATAGAAGCAGGTAATTTTAATTTATATGCGCCATCAGCTCCAAACATTTTTGCAAAATCACCATTCGAAATATTAGAGAATAATGGTTTTAGTTGATTATCTGTAATAGCTTCTCTAGATGGAGAATATGCATACAAAACATCAACATCATTATAATCTACATCCGCAAGTTTCTTAGTTCCATAAATTCCTATTGCCATAATTAAGATTTTTAAATAAATAACTAGAAATAATTTTTTTAATTTTTATATTTTATTAATCATATTCAATTCCATTATTACCATTTTGTTCCCATACTATTTCTATTGTAACTATTTTGTCAGAAGGATTGAATTCTAATAAATTAGAAGTTAAAAATGGAGAGCTAATAATAGCACCAATATTTGGATTATCTGGAGGAGTTGGCGACATATTATTAATCATAGAAAAAGTAAAAGCTTCCCCATTTTTTCTTATACTGTTAACTGTCCACCCAGTTGTACTTGCTATATATCCTCCATTTCCGTCTGGTATTGGGTCTCCTGGAATACATTCAATTTTTTTAAATCCTGCATTACATCCAACATTTTTAAATTGGTCTCCATATTTTTCATCAAATATAACGTCATTAGTTTGATTTACTCCAATAAATTTAATTGTGGGACCTATTAAATTGTAAAATACTGGATGCCCTCCAGGTGGTCTGGACATAAATTTTTGTTTTACTATTAATATCGCACCTTGTTCGTATCTTAAAGTCATAGATTTGTTTTCATTCATTATAAGTGTATAGCTATTTTGTTCAAGTGTTGGGTCTATAATTTGTTTTTCATTATTTATAACAAACTCCACCAAATTAAACGATTCGAAATTGGGTGGTAAAGTTGGAGATATAACAGTCTGTAAAACAAATAATGTTACAGATTCTCCTTCATGGTATTTATTTCTTAATGGGAAAATATCTATTATTGGTATAGAATCAATTCCAGGTGCTATTCCAGAACAAGTAATAAAATTTTTTATGTATGTAAGTGAATATGGAGTAATCTCTGACAGTATTGCTTTTACAAAAGTGTTTTGCTTAATGTTAATTTGAAATGTATTTCCTGTTGTGGTAACCGCCCCTTCTTTAAAGTTGTTTATTGAAAATCCTTTAAAATTCCAATAAGATGAAGTACTTAAATTAATCCCAGAAATTATTTCTTCTGCCCTAAATAACGTATCATTAGGAAAAACCTCTACATTTATATTATTTGTTGGAGCAGTAGTAAATGTGTTACCACCATCTGGAATTAAACCAATAGAAAAATTAAAAGTATATTCTTCTGGTATAGGACAAGCGCCATTGCTAGAAAAAGGAATAATAAAATTGGGAGAATTAGGGGTATTTTCTTCTATTTTACCAGTTGGTTGTTCATTTATTTTATATACTTCATATATCTCACTAAATATATAATTTCCAGTATTATATGTACCAACATTTCTTCCACGGAACAAAGCATTGGATATTTCACAGGTCTTCGTGTTTTCATTTCCAATCCATATTTTAGTATTATCATATACAATATCTGACCAATATTCATTTTCGTTAATCATAAAATTGGGGTCAATAAAACATTGAATAAGTTGTGTGGTATTGCTTAAACTTGAAAAGCTTTCTTGCTGAGAAATAGATTCAACGCCAGGAGTTTTTATAAAAGAATTATCAAAGCTCTTTTCGCTTGTACCTTTTAAATTGTTTAAATAATCTTTATGTCTTAATATATCAGTTAAATTTTGAGAATAAACAGTATTGCTACTAAGGGATTTATTGACAATATTATTACATGCCTCAAAAGCTATTCTTGCTGTTTGTGTAAATCTTTTTAGTAAAAAGACATTTATAAAATAATTTTCGCCTTCTGTTGGAATGTCGACTAATTTTTCTTCAGCATTTGTGTTTCTATCTCCATTATATACATCTAAAACTGCATTAGTAAATGGAAATTTTATTGGAGAGTTTGCTGGGGTAGTTGAATTTGGTTTTTTCCAAAAATAATAATTATCAAAAACATTTTGTTTTATAAATTTGTGCCCATCTCCATCTAATAACTGATTTCTAATTGAATTATTAAAAATATCTGGATTTGCAGAATAATTAGAATTAACTCCTCTTAAAATAGAAGTGTTATAAAAACTGTTAAAAGAATCTGCCAATTTTTCGTCATCATAAAAAACTGCCTTAAATTGTGCTGTTGGAATAAAAGTATTTGCTGCTTTATTGTCTATTAATGCCGCATTCATTAAAGTGGAGGAAGTTAGAAAAGAATAATATGCTTTAACAACCTTCTGATTGCTTTCATTTGTTAAGAAAGCTCTTATGTTTGAAAAATCTACTATTTTTTCTTCTTGATTAGTTTGGTTCAAATAATAATTATCTATATATTTCAAATTACTTTCAATAAGTGAATTTGAAGTTCCTGTAAATAATTTATTTTGTAATATATAATAATTTTGTTCCATTGCTATTTATTTATAGATATTGGAAAATAAAAAGATTTAGAAACTATGCTATGTGAATTTTTTTCAATTTTTTCTAGTTTATCTAATCCATTCTCTTCTTGCTTTTTTCCTGTAACATCATTAACAGTAGTAGTTATTTCATTGATAAGTATATTATATCCAATTTCATCAAACCAAGAATAAACATCTGAATAATTTTTTATTGAATTTGCATAATTTTGATTTAAATAAATTATCATTTCTGAAGTTAAATCATTTTTGTTATTAATTTTTATTCTCTTTACTGAACTAAAAAAATCAAAATCAATATAAAATGGATTAATTGTTTGTTTATCAATTTTAAATACTTTTTCATCTCTTTTTACATCAACATATTCAAACAATTCACAAGTTTTAGTTAAAAAAATATTTATATAATAATCTCTTTTACGATTGAACGTTTCTCTTTCATAAACATCTTTGTTAGATTTTGTACTTATAACAGGCATATCTTTTTCAAGATATATTTTTCTTTTTATATAATTTTTATTTAAATTCATAATTCTACATTTTATTAATCATACTCGATTCCATTGTTTCCATCTTGTTGCCATATTATTTCTATCACAACTGTTTCATCGGAAGAATTAAAATCCAGCAAATTTTGAGTTGGGAATGGTGACATAATAATAGCACCAACATTTGGGTTGTCTGGAGGATTTGGCAATGTATTGTTAATTATAGAAAATGTGAGATTTTCTCCATTTTTTCTTATGCTGTTAACTGTCCACCCAGTTGTACTTACTATATATCCTCCATTCTCGTCTGGTATTGGGTCTCCTGGAACACACTCAATCCTTTTAAATTCTGCATTACATCCAGCGCTTTTAAATTGGTCTCCAAATTTTTCATCAAATATAATATCATTTGTTTGATTTACTCCAATAAATTTAACTGTGGGACCTATTGAATTATAAAATGTTGGATGCCCCCCAGGTGATTTAGGCATAAATTTTTGCTTTACTATTAATATTGTACCTTGTTCATATTTAAAATACATGATTTTATCTTCAGTCATTGTAAAATTAAATGTTTGTCCTCCCAATTGAGTTGGATATATTTTCTGTTCTATTCCGTTTATAGTAAATAATGTTAATCTATATGGAAATGTAGAAGCTTCAATTCTTTGTAATACACTGAATGATACGGGCTCTCCATTATAGTATTTTTTCCTATCAGGCACTAAATTATCGATTATGGGAACAGAATTAATTCCAGGTGTAAAAACTCCGCTACAATTAATGAAATCTTTTGTATATATAATTGAATATGGAGTAATTTCTGACATTATTGCTCTTATAACAGTGTTCTCTCTAATACTAATTTTGAATGTTTCATCTGTTGTGGTAATACTTTTGTTATTTATTGCAAAACCTTCGAAATTCCAATAAGATGAAGTATTAAGATTTGCTCCAGAAATTACTTCCCCTTCTCTAAATAATGTGTCATTAGGAAAAACTTCTGTTTTTACATTATTTATCGGAGCCGTAGTAAATGTATTATCATTAGTTGGTGTTAAAACAACATGAAAATTAAAAGTATACTCTTCTGGTATAGGACAAGCGCCATTACTAGGAAAAGGAGCAATGTAATTAAGAGAGCTAGGAATGTTTTCTTCTGCTTTCCCAGTTGGTTGTTCATTTATTTTATACACTTCTATTACTTCCCCGAATGTATGATTTCCAGTATTATATACGCCAACATTTCTTCCACGAAATAAAGCGTTAGACATTTCACAGGTTTTTGTATTTTCATTTCCAATCCATTTTGTTGATTCATCTATAATATGCAAATTTTTTTTAATCCAATGTTTATTATAAAAAAAATCAAAATCATTATTAATTTCAGTAACATTGCCATCACAATCTGTTACGGCCTCATTGAGACCATATTTTAATTGTTCAACTATTTTTTTTCCTGTTTGATTTAAAGTTAAAGTAGTAAAAATTAATTGCTGATTAACAACGTATTCAATATAATCATTTGGAGGAAGTGTCTCTATTTTCAGCCACACTGAGCATCCACTAAAAGTAATAGGAATATTATTAATAATATATTTGCCTCTTAATTTACTATATATATTCATAAAAGGCATATATTTATTAATTATATGATTAGAATATGTTGTGCATAAATAATCTTGCGAACTTAAACTTGGAGATTGATATACTGTTATTTTTAAATTATCACAATTCCAAGAATATGAATCTATTGCTCCATATATAATAAAATTTCTACTTTCATTTCTTTCTTGGTCATAAAATTTAGTTAAATCAAAAATATTATCATATTTATATGGGATAATTTCCTTGTTATCTCTTGAAAGGTTTATATCAACATAAAAGTCCTCCAGATTTCTGGATAAAATATCTTTGTTTCCTAATAATATTTTTTTTCTTATATCCATATCTTAATTTTTAAATATTATTAATATTGAGAATCAACTAATTGACAAAGAGGAGTTTCCCATTGTGCACCATATTGTATTCTTACAAGTGGATATCCAGTAATCCAATCTCCATTCGGATTATGTCTTTGTCCTTTAGACCAATATAGTTCCATTGCACCACCATTATTTAATCTTCCAGTTGTATCAGTATTGCGATATGTATATGATGTTCCATCTGAATAAGCCGCCATATTATCTTGTTTTCCAGGATTACAGAATATTCCATTTATATTAAGTATATCACCATCACGTTCACGCATACTATTTGTATCTTTTAGCCATCCATAATTATCAAAATTTTCATAATAATAAATATATACAGCTCTCCATATAGTATTTGCATTATATACACTACCACGAGTAGAGTCAGTCGCATCAAATATGCAATTAACATTACATTTATCTTTAATTGGAATTTCATGAATTTTTTGCCCACTTCCATATCCAGGCCATGCAGCTGAAACTTTAAAGGTTATAGATGTCTTTGTATATTTATTATTAGTTTCATCATAAGAATAATTACCTTTTGCCAATATACTAAAATTTATCATACTCTTTCGAATTGCAGCTGGATTAATTGAGCCATAATTTCCGTTGAAGAAGACTAATGATTGCCCAACTTCTATAGTGTGAGAAGTATCAGTATCTCCGTTCGAATAAATTGTAATATGTAATGGGGCTTCTCCTGTATTTTTAATTTCTAAATTTACAAAATATTCTTCATTATTATAACTTCCTATAATATCACTATGATGTGGTCTTACTCTTTCATTTTCATCCCTGGACACTGTGAATCTAAATTCCTCGATAATAAAATAGGTATAAGTAGGAACAACAGGCTGTATAGTATCATAAGACACTCTAGAAGAACCTTCAATTATTCTATATATATTTAATTTATCGTTAATCAAAGGTTGAGCAATATCTTTTTTACTTAAATCCATTGAGATTCTTTTTCCACGATTTAAAACAGAATATGAATTGTATTGATTTACTTTAGGAATTAAATTCCACCATCCTGACATTGTTAAATCTTCAATTGATGAATATCCCTTATTATATACTTCTGGGTAGTTTACTAAATCTACTTGTGTTAATAAAAGAGCTATTAATCCAGTTGGAACTGGGGCTAATCTTGGCATACTAGATGGAAATAAATAATATCCATATCCAGCCTCTAAACGTTGGTATTTTTCTGCACTTAAAACAGTTGATGTAGCTCCAACCCCACCATTAAAATTGTCTATCCCATTAAAATATCCATTTGCATAACATCCAAAATACTGATTTTGTCCAAATTGTCCAGCTCCAATTGGTTCATATCTATACATATCAGTATTTATTGCACCTCCAATAACATCAGTTGCAAAATCAGTATATTGCTCTATTCCGCCCATCCATGATATTCCCCATCCATTATAACCTCCATCTAACCAAGAATGCCCTGGAATTAAGTCCCCATCTGCAAATCTTGGAGATTCCAAATTAGGTCTTTCAATTCCATAATAATTTGTAAAATTTTCTATTTTGGGTGGTTTTGGAATGGAATATGGCTCTGGATAATTTTTACTCCATGCTTTTTCATATGGAAATTTATTTAAATTAACTCCTTTCCCCCATGCAGAATTAGAATTATCAGATGATTCATTAATGCTTAAACTATAAATTTCTTCATATAACGAACAATGGAAATGGTCCCTATCATACCACCCCCTTTCATTGTTTGCAGAAACTAAAGCCATTCCAGTTGTTCTATATAATTCAGTTTCTTTTGTTAAAAATATTTTCAATTGATAACCCCCCAACCAAACTCCTCTTAAGTATGGACTATTTTGTGGCTCTCCAAATTTATTTGTTTTATACCCCTCATCATCATAAATATTTGCAGGAAGTTTAATTCCATGAAATCCGTATGTATAAAAAGATGCTTTATCTTTAATTTGAGAAAATTCATTAGCCCATTCCCATTGTTGTTCAGAATTTTTATCAAGTATATTCTGAATTTCTACCATTTGAATTCTTTTTGATGGGTAAACTTCCATTTTATCAGAAATAGTTTCAGCATTTTCAAGTTTTTTTATATCATATCTACTCATATCTCTAACTTGAACTGTTAAAGGCGCTCTGGAAATTTCTTGATATGCTGAACTATCAATAGGATTTCCTTTATATGTAATTGGAGGAAATATGTAAGTAATCCATTTTCTTAAATCTAAATTAATTGAAATATTTACTTCTGTATATCCAGTTTGGAAGGAATCTCCCCAACTTGGTACAACGTCTATTGGAATTGCTCGATAAAAATAATGTGGAATAGTATCTATAGATATATTTTCAAAATTTGGTGGATATGGAAAAAAATTTAAAGCTACTTCATCTTTTGTAAGCCCTTGTTTTAGCAAATCAACTTCAAAAAATAGCATTTGTGGGCCAGTTTCTATGTTGTGTAATATAAATTCTCCATTTTCATTAGTATATACCACATTAACAAAAGTTGGATGTAAATTAATTCCATCTAAAGGTGCTCTTTTTAAAAATTGATTATCAAATGATACAGATTCTGAATTAAAATAATATGATGAATATTCTGTTGTATAAGTGTCTTCAGTAGATTTTAATGGCCTAAAATTTAATCTTATTCTATTTCCTTCATTATCTAAATCATTTACAGTTTGAAAATCTGTAGATGAAACAAATATCCCTACAGGGACATTTCTTAGGGGGATTCTAATTTTATTCCCATTTGTGTCTGATATTTTTTGTATTGCTTCTAATTTACCAAAAACTACTCCAGTTGTTGATTCTCTAGTTGAATATTCTCCAGAAACTTTATTGTATATATTTAGAGTATCTAAAACGTCAAAAGTTCTTTCTAATTTAATATTTGCATATAAATCATCCAATAATGTTTCTTCAAAAAAAACATATGATGTAGTTCCAGCAGTAAATTGAGTTTCCATGGAACTTAAAAACCTGTTTCTTATAGAATTTGTTTGTAATGAAGAAGGTGGTAAATCATAAATTTGAGTAAATGTTCTACCTGAAATATAATTTAAATTTGGGAATAATGTATCTTGTACATAATCCATTCTTGCTTCTGAATCATTATAATTTTTTTGATGGGTATTCCTTTTCCACAAAACAGTAAAAGTATTCTGTTCTACAGACACACTTTCAGTATTTTTAATTAAAGATACCCCATCAAAAGTATTAAGTTCTATTGGAATATTTTTTGTTGAATTAAGTTTTATAACAGCAGGAATAGTAGATATAGAATAATTATTTTCATTAATATCTGTATTAAAAAAATGAACGGTGGTTCCAGTTCTACTTGCTTTTATTAAAATTTCCTCTTGCATGCTAATGGTTAAAAATAATGTTTTAAATAAGCTATTTATAATTATGCTACACGAACTTTAATCTCTTTTTCATTATATCGAATTTCAAACATTGAAACGGGTGTACTATATATAGCATTATCAATTGGCTCTATTTGAGTTTTAAAAACACCCGAATTAATATCTTGTATTCTCTCTCCAGTTGCTTGAGAGCATAGAACTGAAGAATAAATCCCTCCTTCCAAATTATAAAATCTTATATCTACAACATTAATAACACCAGGAACTTCTCTCAAAACATCTGTTAATTGTGATATATATATATGTTGATTCATTTGCCAATTATCAATATTAAAAAATTCTTGAATTTTTGAAATTGCGTTTAATTTTACTTCACTTCCATTATATGTTTTATCTATAAACAAATCTGCTTGAACTTCTAAATTTATAAATTTTCCATCATTAATTTCCACAAAATCATTAATCATTCTATAAGGAGTAAGGTATGTTACTAAATTTCTTTTTATTTCTCCTGTTGAAATTGTATTTAATTTTCCATTTGCATCTTTTGTTAAAATATATAGAATAATTTTATTATCACTTACCTCTCCATAAATTCTAAATGGACCTCCAAATTTTCCAGGAATTTGATATGCTCTTGAAATATAATCTTCTAATGTCACACATCTTTCTTGAGATGCAAAATTTGATGCGATAAAGTTTTTTATTTCACTAACAGTTGGTAACCCCCTTCCTCCTATTGCTGGAATTGGATTATTGGTTCTTATCGATGATAAAACTGCTTGATTAATTTGTGAGTCTGACCCTAAAATTACCCCATTTATATTACTGACTGATTGCAACACTCCTTGGCCAACATTGCTTAAAGGACCACCACCAATTCTATATTTTATATATAATGTTGAATTGCCTGGTACTATTTCTCCCAATGATGGATTTAGTAATAATGATGATACATTTAAATTTGTGGTTATATCACAACAATTTTTATTTGTTAAATTTGTTAAATAATCTTGATATGAATTATAATTTTCGTATCCTCCGCCGAAAGTTAGCTTGCAACTTCCATCAGACATAAATTCTTTAATAAATCTTTTAGAAATTTGTAAATATTTTCCTATTTTTACTCCCCCAGTAGATGGCTCACTATCATCTTCCACAAATATTTTATCTGTTGCCAAATAATCAACTTCCCAATATCTTTTAGAAGTATTATGAAAATCTTCATATGAAGGAGTTTTGTTTAGCCCAATACCAGACTCAATTATAACATCAACTATTTCCAAAACATTGTTTTCTGGTAAAGTAACTTGCATAAATGATTTTTCCTCTCCAGAAGCAATTTCAATTTTTAAAATTTTAGAAACCCCTGCTTTTACAACTTCTCTTTTTAAAATTCTATATTTTATAAGGTCTTGATTACCATTTAATACAGGTTGAATAGTTCTATTAGGTATTCCTTCTTCACTATAATCATTTGAAAAATCTACATCATAAACAGTTTCAAAAGTTTGTCCTCCTCCTCTAATTTGAAGTCCTGGTCTTAAAATTGGAGCATATGTATAATCTGGGCCATTTGCTGTTGTTGGAACTTCTACTGTTATATCTACAACAGTAAGTGCCGGCCTTACTCCGGGGACTTTAAATCCAAAAGTTTTAGCCATTTTATATACAGAACTTCTTTGCTGCACTCCATCTATAAAAAGTTCATTATATTTTTTATCAATTGAAAAAGACAATAAATCTCCCACATATGCATTTAATTCTAAAAGCGCCATGCCTGGAGAAGCAACATTAAAATCTTGCCATTGTTCTGGAAAGAATGCTTTTAAATAATTAATCAAATCTGTTCTTATTGTTTGAAAATCTCTACTCAAATAGTTTATTTGTTTAGTGCCTACTACTGATTGAGAAAATTGTGCATTTAAATTTAAATTTGCCATTTTTATTTTTTTAAGATTGAATTACTAAATCTATAGAAACATTATCTTCTACTTTTAAATCAATAATAGTATAATAAAGCGTTAGATGTAAAAGATGAGCATCTTCATCAAAAACAAATTTTATGTTCTTAACTTCTATTTCTGGAAAAAACTCTATAAGTTTTTGCTTTAATTCACTAATTAAACTAGCCTCACTTAATTCATCCCATATTTCCATAATATAATTATATAAAGGAGAATATAAAGAATTATTCATAACTCTATGCCCCTTTTTTAAGGTAAGAAATGACGTTAAATTAGCTTTTATAGCATCAATATCTATTTCTGTATATCCAAAAATTCCACCTTTATTTGTTTCTGTAAATGGAAAATTTATTCCTAATGACTGCATAATTTGTTTATTTTAAATATAAATATTCTTTAAAAAAAAATAAACATTTATATTTATCATTGAGCATCTGAAAAAACAATAAAATAAGATATTTATAAAAAAAAAAGAAAATGTCAATTTTTAGAATTTATCCATCAAAAAGCAATACAATTGCTGGAAGTACTTTCAGCAGCTTAAACTCAGGACAAAACGCTGTAACAGATTTATGGTATGGTGGAGGTGGAACAGATACTGCTCCAGATAAAAGAAACTCAGTGAGTAGATTTATGATTAATTTCGATTTATCTAGTTTACAACAAAAAATTAGTAATAAGGAAATTAATGACTCTTTAATAACATCATATAAATTAAAATTAAAAAATTCAAAGCCAAGAGACCTGGTTTTAGAAGACGATTATGAATATGATATTTTATTTAAAAAAATAGCTACTTCGTTTGATTTAATTTGTTTTCCAGTAAATAAATATTGGGAGGAAGGAAGAGGATATGATTTAACCAAAGAAATATATATAGTAAAACAAAAAGGTAATGCACAATATTCTGGAGTTTCTAATTGGAATTATGCAACATCAACAATAACTTGGGACCAGCCAGGAATATTTACAAACCCAACAGCTTCTACTTCTTTTAATTCTACACAACATTTTGATAAGGGTGATGAGGATATTGATATGGATATAACAGATATTGTTAGAGATTGGTTAAGTGGTGGGTCAGAAAATTATGGTCTTGCAATAGCATATAGAAGAGATTATGAGTTACTAAGCACAAATACAAGATATATTTGTTCATTTTTTACAGAAAAGACAAATACAGCATTTAAGCCATATATAGAAGTTTCTTATAATCAGGTAATTCAAGATGACAGAAAACAAATAACAAATAATAGACCATCTAATTTATTTTTATATACTTTTAGTGGTCACAATTTTGTAAATATAATAAATATTTCGGCGGTAACAGTTGATATAAAGAAAGGGGCAACTACTGTTTACTCTGGATTAATACCTTCTCAATTATCTACTGGAGTATATTATATAAATGTTTGGATGTCTGCGGCAACAATTGGAGAAAAATACACAGATGTTTGGAATAATATAAGTTTTAGTAATTATGATAATCAAAATATAGAACAAACTTTCCAAATACAAAAAAATTATTTTACATCAGTAAAACCATCTATAAATGAATATGTTCTTGAGACATATGGAATTGAACAGGGTATGACAGTATTTCAAAATGAAAAGCTAAGAGTTTATTGCGATTTAAGAGTTAGTTTTAGCATTCAAAAACCATCAACTCCTTACTCTTTACAATATAGACTAATTATGAATAATCAAACAGAAATTATTCCATGGACAGAAGTTAATCAAGCGGTAATAGATGATTGTAAAACAAATTATTTTGATATTGATGCTTCTTGGCTATTACACAATCAAACATATCAAATAAATTTTAAAATAAGTGAAATGGGAACAAATAGAATTATGCCAGAAAAAATAGATTTAAAAGTGCTAAAACCTTTTTAGTTAACTCTAATATGATTAGATATAAGATTTTGTAACCAGCCGTCAACGGTATATTTTTTTAATTCTTCTGATAAAGAAGTTTGTAATAAAGGTTTCTCTGGAGTGTGAATATGGTCAAGTAATAATCTAATTATTAAATCAAGCACTCTAATATTTTCATCTCCAAATGTAACAGGATGAAGTGAATCTGAAATTTTTTCAAAAGATTTTAAGTCTGCATTTTTTTCAAAAGGTTTTATATCATCACCTCTGAATTTGCCTCTAGGAGAATAAATGTTAATATTTGTAGAAATTAATGTTGCTTGAGAATATTTTTTTAATAAATTTTGATTATCTATTAAAGGTGGTGCAGTTATTGAGGGTGTTGATATTATATTATAATTTGCTGGTAAATTTTTAAATTCCTCTGTAGTAGAAGCAAAACTCCAATTTTTATATTTTTCTTTCGCTTCTTTAATTTTTTCATTTAACCACACAACAGTCTGGTCTCTATTAATATAAGTATTTGTTTCGTTTTTTAATTCAAAATTATTTTTTACTTCTTTAATAATTATTGTTCCAGCAAATCTACTATTAGTATCAATTTTAATATCAACATTAATACTATTAATTATATTTGTAGAAGTTACTGTTGAAATTATTTCTGTATTTGTATTATCAAATTGTTTTAATTTTAAATAAGAAGGACATTCTATGTTTATATCAAAATTCTGACTACTAAATTTTCCAGCAATAAGTAATGCCTCTCTATTTTTTAATATTAAATCAGCATCATTCCTTCCTTGGATTGCCACATCAGAATCCTCTGGAAAAACTTTAGAAAGTTCTATAGAACTTCCAATTTTTGTAGTTGATATAAAATTTGTTTTATTAAAAATTTTAGCAGAATCTTCATAGGATTGATATTTTAATTTCAATTTCGAAGACACAATAGGACCAATCCAATATCTAACTCCTGTGTTATTTTTTGGATTTTCCATTATAACAAAAACCATTTCTCCGACTTGAGGTCTTACATGAAAAAATTCTGGCAGAAGTGGAACACATAAAACTAACATATTATCTGTTATTCCCCTATCTTTACCAGAATAATTGTTATAATTTTCTTCATTAGCAGAAGATGATTTTCCCTTTATTTTTCCATCATCTTCCAAAGAAACTATTCTTGCTCGTATTCTATTTTGTTCTGAATTATCATTAGTGCCATATGGCACAACAATAGCTGGATATATAATTCTATTGCTTTCTATTTCACTTCCATAATTACCTTGACCAGAATTTTGAAGGGCTCTTTGCGCTAATAAATCATCTTTTGGCATAATTAGTTCTTTTTAATTTCTTCTACAATTTTTCTATATTTAAGTTCAATTATATCCATATCATCTAATATATTATAAACTATTAACTTTAATTCAGCATGTTGTTCTGCTAATTTTTTAGCATCTTCAATTAACTCTTGTTGACTTTTTTTATTTTCCATATTATCTTGCTATTCCTATTCCATCTTGGGCAGTTATGGTTGCTCCAACAGCAGCCACGGGACCACCTGCATTAGCTCCGTTTGCATTAACAGTACCACCTGGAAATATGCCAACATCAACTCTCATATCATTTTGTATTGCATCAATTATTTCTTCACATAAAACAATGACAAAAGCTTCCATTACGTTTTGTGCTCCATTTACAAGTGGACCACTTGGTAAACCAATTTCTTTAAATCTTGATACAATAGAGTTAGCTAAAACTTCAGCATTTAGTCCTGGTCTTACCTTTTCAGCTAAAATTTCATAAACATTTAATCCTCTATTTATTTCAGAAGCATCATTAATAAAAGTTAGCAATAAATCTGCAGTTTCTTCGGCCACATTTAAACTTGAGTCTATATCTATAAATGCCATAATAAAAATTAAGTTATAGTTGGAACATTAATTACATTTTCTGAAGACTTAAGTGCTGGCATGATTTTCGTTATTAACTTAATTTGTCTTGCAGATTTATTGGCTTTTGCTGTTTGTTTACCTGGAATACTTGTTTCATATTTCTTTTTCATTTTTTCAATTTTTCTCTTAGCTCTTTCCTGTGCCCTTTTAGCTATGTATTTTTTAATCATTTTTTTTACTTTTTCAAGAACATATGCCAAAATAAAACCTATAGTCATATTTAAAATCAAATTGCATAGTATAGTCATTAAAGTAACTTTTTTCTTTTGCCCTGTAGTTAGGTTTTCTTTGTTATATCCTTTTATGATTTCACAACTTGTAGCTGGTACGAATTCCCCAATTCTTTTTCCTGTTAATTGGTCGGTTGTAACAGAACCTGGAAATACTGAATTTAATAGTCCATCAGTTAGCATTTGTAATGCGGCAGGTGCCATTCCCTGTGCTTCACCAGGAACAGCTCCAATAATACCTACAAAAAAAGGACTTAATAAACAAGTAATAGAAGAAATTAATGTTTCTAAAAATTTTTGTGTAAAACTTTTTGCTCCAGAAGATGCATTCGATTGACTGTTTGCTCCTGTGGTTTGCTTTTGTATTTGATTTCCCACATAACTAAATACATTTGCCATTGCCTCTTGAGGGGTTACTGTTTCAGACCCTTGAAATCCTGGAGGCACAGTTTTAAATAAATACATCGGGTCATCTGGTAAATTAATTTTAACCCCTTGACAGGTAACTTGAAATGTTAAATTTCCATTTTTTACCTGTTCCATTTTCTGAAGTCTATTATATGATAAATCTCCAAAATTAATATTTGCTGGGCTTGAAACGCTAAAAATTTCATCTCCACCACAAATCGCTTCATCAAGAAGTTCATTTAGTCTATTCTCATCATTTACTAAACCATTTGTTCCAAAAGCTGCTTCTGGCTTTTTTGGCTTTCCAAAAATAAGAATCATGAGTTCTTGAATAATTCTAGTTTTTAAAGCCTCTACCACTGTTGTAAGTGTAACTTTTATTATCCCAGAATTCAGCCAATTATAATTTATATTTGTTAATTCTTTTTTTTGATTATCATTTAAATCTCCAGATGGCATGTCAAACATTACACTATTATCCAATTTTATCTTCATTGCGGTAGATAATTGAGCAGTACTACGCAATATTAATTCAACTAATTTTTCTGTTTTAAAAAGTTCATTGAGTAAAGCGGTAAGTAATAATTGGGGGTCAATTCCCATTGCTCTTAAAACTTTTATTAAATAATCAAACATAGACATTTCATCTTCTTTTTTTATTTTAAATTTTTTAAAAAAAGATAAATCAGTCAAATTTTTCATTGACCCAACTTGGGCAATCAACTTGGCTTGTGTCTCACTTAATGGTTGGTCTAAAGGTACTATATATGCCATTGTGTTTAATCATTTTCTATGTTTCTCGATGTCCTACTTCTTTCTACTTCATCTATTTTATCAGAAATAGCAGTTTTCCAACCTTCAGGTAAACTTGCCGTAGCATCTTCTCCTGCTTCATCTTTATAAACAATGCTTTTGATTTCTTTAGCCACTAATGCTAATTCATTTGTAGAAAGCGAAGCTAAATTAAGAAATGCAACAGCATTTTTTCCCATTAATGTAAATTGCTCTGCAGTTTCCATCTGCTCATCTGCCTTCCTATATCTATCTAATGCTAATTCTCTTTCCTCAAGTTTGTTTTCAAAAACTTTTCTCATTAAATTTAGATAGCCATCTTTTGAAATTTCTAATTTTTCAGCCATAATTATTTTTTATTATAAATATGTGACTAAAAAATTATTTTTCTCTTTTTTGTACAAATTCTTGCTTTAAAACCTTATATTCTATTCTAAATCTATGTAATGAATAAGTTATATCTTTTGTTTCTAATCCTGTATTTTCTTTTATCAATTGATATACTTGATTTTTATTATAAACTCCTAAAATTTCATGATTTTTAAATATTTGAACAATTGCATCGCCCACCTTTTGGTCATTTTTAGATAAAGAATTTTTATCTAATTCTGTTTCCATGGAATTAATAATAAAGTTAAATAAATCTTGTGAAGCATCATCTTTAACATAAGGTTTAGGGTCTTCAATTTTTTTATTATCAGCCTCCTCTTTATTTGAATCATAATTATAAAGAATTTTTACATTTTTTACAAAGTCTTTTTTTTTACCTAAAAAATAATGTTTAGCTATAGTACCAAAAAAAGAAAATGATTTTGTTTTTCTCCATGGATTAAAATTAGCAAATTTAAGATATAAAAAAGTATAGCAGTCTTTTTGCTGAGTTTTTGCATCTGTATCTGGAGTAAATAATTTATAACTAAATAGAATATTCTCTACTAATTTTTTTAGTGGAGTTTCTATTTTCTCTTTAAAAATTCTTTCTCTTTTTTCAACACGGTCTGGAATTAGTAAAACTTCATTCTTTCGTCTTTCCATTTCATCACAATAAGTTTTATTTACTGCTCTTTTGTTTTCTTTAGCTTCATCTTCTTCTTCTTTAATTCTATTTTCATAGAAAAATTCATTTAAGTATAAAAAATCAATAATTCCAGTTTCTGTGTCATCAGTCCAATAAGTTTTAACACTTTTTTCGTCAAGTATCAAACTGTCATTATCAGTAACCAATTCAGATTCTGATAAATTTTCTTCTTCAAAATCATTTGATAAATGGTTTTCATTTTCATCTGGTTCTTCATAAAGAAAGCTTAAAATTACATCATCATCATTTTGGTCTTCAAGACTCTGTTTTTTTTTGTTTTTAACTGATTTTCTCTTCATAAATCTTGTCCCTATCTTCATCAAAGAAATATTCTTTTTTAGCTAAATCCATCCAAAATTTTCCTTCGTTTGGAGTAACTCCACCTTTATCAGCCGAAATCTGCATAATATTATGTGGAATTTTGCAATATGTATGTTTAAACACATCATTACTTTTGATTTTAAATTCATACCCAATTCTTGGAATACACATTGCTTTTACTCCATTATAAATCATTCTCATTAAAAATTCATAATAGTGACTTATTTTTATACTTTCTTTAAATGGATAATATTTATTGTCTTCTTTTTGCTCACTATATTCCTTTATTTCACTTATTTTAAATATAGCACTTATTGGAACAATACAATTAAATCTATTTAATAAATTTATATCAACTTTTCCGGCCTCTTCTGAAAGTCCTTCAGCCCAAGGTGCCTCATTTAATAAACCACTAAAAATTCCATTTACCGTATTTCTTATAATTGGAAAAAAAATTGAAACATTTTTATTTTCTGATGCATAAAAACTAGCTTGCGCAAACCAATTTAGCCCAATTATATCATTTGGTTCTATTATTGAACAAAATTCATATTCATTTTCCAATGCAATATTAAATGCCTCATTAAATATTTTTGAAAAATTGTTACTATTTGAAGATTTCAAGAAATAATTTATTTTCCCATCAGTTTCTACTTTTTCTTCCTCTATTTCGTTTTTGTCATTCTTCTTTCTTAAAACAATCTTTGGTTTTTTTAAAGATTCTTCTAAAATATTAAGTTGCTCTTTTGAGAACGCTTCTGGGTATAACACCAATAAATCTACATCACATGTTTGTTTAGAAATACTATAAAAAGTTTCTTCTAATGTGATTAAATTACTCAAATCATCTATATATATAGAGACAAGTATATTACTATTTTTTAAGTCCTTCAAGTTCATTTATTCTTTCGTTTTTATATTCATTAATAATATCTAAAATTCTTTCTTCTTCACCTGTTTCAGTGTATCTTTCAAGAGTCTTTTCGTAAGATTCTTGAATTTCTTGTACATCTAATTCCCCATTCAACCATTTATCAATAGCAATTCCTAAAAGTTCTGCTGTTTGGAAAATATCACCATTGACAGTCCAATATCCATTTTCTGCAGTCACATATTCTTTCCCTCCATATGAATTCCACCCAACAACATGAGTGCCGGACGCCATAGCTTCAAGAGGTAATGTTCCAAATCCAGCAATATCGTCAGTATATAAAACAAATGCACAATTTGATAATCTTTCTGAAAATTCTTTTCTTGATAATCCACTTAATTGAATAAATCTTACCCATCTTAAATGAGGATAAAAAGCTTGAAATGTTTTAATAATATTAAAGGTTTTCATTTGATTTTCTTGCCCTCTATTTCCCATAAATCCAACCATTGGATATTTATCAGATTTTTTTTCAGGTACTTTAAATAAATTTCTGTTAATTCCTTGTGATAAATTTTTTATTTTTAACCCAGGCATAACGGTATCAAGATATTCAGTTATTGCATCTGAAACAGAAATTACATCAAATATCCCTAATCCTTGCCATGTTTCTCCAGTGTTTAAAGCATTAAGTACATAAAACCAACTTTGTGCTAAAACAATCTTTTTACAAGCTACTTGCATAGTTTTTTTCATTACATTTGGAAATCCTTCTGGAATTATAAAAAAATCTTCTGGGTTAATATTAAGCCCAGCGCATTCTTGTTCTATTCCATCATTATAAAGAATTTTTTTATCTCCTAAAGGAATAAATTCAATATTAGAATAATCAAAATCCAGCCAGGTTGGGTTAAATTTTTCAAAGACTGCAATTTCTTTATTTTTTTTCCTTGATTCTTCATAAGATGCTCTTTGGTCTTGTCTTGGTTCAAAAACTATTTTGGAATTATATCCAGCATCTTTTAAAATTTTTGCTAATTTAATTAAAACCCCAATACCGCCACTTGGACCATTTAATGGAGGGCAATAGAAATAATATTTTGATTCATTACTTCTAACTTTTTCAATTACAGATTCAACCAAAGCATTATGGTCAATTTGTGGTGTAACATCATTCATTTCTTTTTCCATATCAAATTTTTACATTTATTTAAACAAATTATACTTATTTTTTAAGATAAAATAAACTGTTATTTTATTTTTTTTGTTTTACTAAACTAATTTTATCTTTTGATTTTACTTTTTTTCTTTGTAAAGGTTTTCCTTTGAGGTCATTTGTATTTGATTCTGTTTGAGAAGTAGATTTAATTATTGTTTCTGAATAAATTTCTTTTGATAAATTTAAAAGATTTTCTCCATTTATTATACCAATATCACCTTTATCAATACTTTTACCATTTAAGAAAACATTTTTTAAAGATATTTCTCTTAATTTTTTTATTTCATTTGTTTGAATTTCTAATTCAAAATAAAAGTAATCTGGATTTAATTTTTTATAAAAATATCCTACTTCTTCAGCACCTTCTCCTATTATTTTTTTATTACCCACTTTATAAATTTCTATAGATTTGCTATCAACATGCGTTTGCTCATGCGTAGCTTCTAATTCTGCTTTGTTTTTTTCAATATAACTGAATAAATCATGTAAAACATTTTCTGAATATTGAATTTGCTCATAATCTGATGTTGCCTGTTCTTTTACTATATTTCTTAATTCCAAATAATTTTTAATATTAGGCTGTCCATAAATTAATTTGTTTGTTAATTTATCATGACAAACATCTTTTTGCCCAAATAAAGTATTTAATTGTTCTGAGGACAGTTCAACTTTTGAAGGCTTTCTGTATTGATTAAAATAATCTATTTCTTTTTCAAAAAAAGTATTTTCCTTATTATTAGATTTATTGTCAAAATTTAAAAGTTCAGAAATTCTATCTTTATTATTACCATTTTGTATATCTCTTAAGCGGTTTATTTTTTCCATCCTATTTCTTGTAAATTCGTCTAATGGAAATTTTTCATTACTTAAATTAGTTTTATTAGACTTTTCTTCACTTTCTTCTTCATAGAAATCACATATAACATCTTGAACCATCTCCTTAAAGAAATCTTCGTTAGATATTTGTTTTGCCATGATTCTAGCCAATTCTTTTTGAACCATGTTTTTCATTTCTGTTTTCACAGAGTTTTTTATTTTTTTCATATTCTTATTTATTTATTTTCAAATAATTTTTTTAGTAACATTTCATTATTTAAATCCTTTAAATCTTTAAGTGTATAATCAGCTTCATCGTATTGATTATATGGCCTATCAATTTTAATTGATATTTTTCCTTCTGGTTTATTTTGAAACGCCTCTGGAGACACATCTACTAAAACATCACAATAATTCCATTTATCTACGCTATCTTTAACAACTTGAACGTTTCTTGCTCTACACCCAGTTTTGTGAAGAAAAAAATAATTTGCAGAAATAGCATTTGCTTTTAAATCAGTAATTAAAATTGTTTCAAATAATTTGTTCTGAAGTCCATATGCTTGAATTCTATTAAAATAACTCATTGCATTTTTATATTCTTCAGAATCTCCAAATATTCTAAACGGATGGTTCTCATACATAAATTTATCTAATGCTTCCTGTGGCGTTAGGATTTTATTTTCAAATGAATTAAATTTGTCAAATACAATATTTGATTCATTTGTTTGGAATGCGTTTTCGTTTTCAAATTCTTTTATTTCTTTAAATTGATAGTGATTTAACAAGTCATAAGTGTCCACTGGAAGAGAAATTAATTCTTTCGCTTTTTCTTCCATTTTCCTTGTTCTGTCCTCATAATCTTGTTCAGTGGGGTTTTTAAGTTGAAATTCATCAGTCATTTCGACAATGTTTTCATTATAAATAAAAGTTTTTCTATATTGTTTGTCAAATGCATCAATATAGTTTCTTATTACTCCATCAATTGATATCCCTAATTTTTTCATATGTTCTTATTTTATTTTTTAATTAAATTATTTCTACAACCATATGGTTTTTTGAATGCCTATTTCAAACAAAAATCTTTTTTCATTTTCTGATTCCCTAATAAGAGTTTCAGAATCAAGTTTAAAATCACCACCTGGCAAATTTACATGACTAAATTTTCCTCTAAGTCTACCTAACATTTCCTTGCAAACTGCCAAAGCATACCTTTTTATCCAAATTTCCTTTATTTTTAATTTCTTTTTATATTGTCTTCTAGAAAGAATAGATGTAATAAGATTAAACTCTTCTTCTGCAATTACGAAAGCTTCATTAAATTGCTCTTCTGAAAGTTCAACCGTTATTTGTGGAGCACCAAATCTCAATTTTATTTGATTAATAATTTCATCGTTTTTCATAAATTAACTTATTAGTTTTATGAAAAATAAAAAAAGCCTTTATTAATATAAAGACTTTTTTATTAAATATTTAAAAAAAATTATTCGAAAGTGGTAAATTCAGCATTTGGGCCAATATATAATATAGTTTGGCATTTTCCATCATTGTGAATTATTACATCTGAGTGAACCCAATCAGATGCTGAATGATTATATCCTTGTCTTAATTTGCAATTACATCCAACTTGAACAGCTCCATCAAATCTCCCAACTCCATGACCATGAGCAGTTATTATTTTGGTATTTAGTCGTTTAAATTGTTGTATATTACCTCTTGACCCGCATGTTCCATCCATTCCATGTTTACTCAATTCCCATCCTTTAACTTTATAAGAGCCATCTCTTGGTAAAACTTTGATATTTGGGAATTTTTGATTAATAATATAACCCAACAAGCCATTTGGAGCTTTGTCTTCTAATAAGATTTTGGAGTATTCAACAAATTCAAGTGCATTTTTTATATTTTTTTTAGGGTCTGAATTAATAATATATCTATCTAAAAAATTATCATGATTGGAAAAAACCACAACCAAATTATATTTTTTTATTGTATCTAAGAAATCTAAAATTTTATTAATTTCATTTTTTAATGAACTTACATCCTCAACTTCGTTTCTATATTGCTGAATCCAATTCTTTTCTTCATGTGGGTTAACACTTTTAAAATCTGCCAAATCATGTAAAAATATTTCTTTTGGATTTAGCTTTGGTATTAATTCAGAAAAAGACCTATTTATTACTATTTCATCATGGGCACCATAATGTATATCCCCTTTAACTATTGCAGGAATTTCAGTGTTTCTGGTTACATTTCCATCATTAATATTCCAATATAAGTCATTAAAGTTGCCATTTTCTTTAGCTGTTATTTGTCTAGCATAAAATGTTTGTTCATCTTTTATTTCAACTATTACAGCCCCATATGTTAAATGGAATTCTGAAATATGGCCAATTTTACTATCTGTAAAATTCGGTTTAGTTAAATTACCAGTTGTAAACATTATTCTTGGTTTATCATCTAAAACTGGCAATGATTTCATATGCACTCTTGGATGTCCCACAATACATGATTCACTACACAAGCATTCTAAATTTGATAAGGGGAGTATTGCCGTGGGCTGAATTTTAACATTACTTAAAACAGTTATTTTATTATTTAAATCATGTCTATTTAGAGTGAGATATGGTACGATTTTCTCATCCCACCACTCTTCTTTTCTATTACAATCTAATATAATACTTGTTGGATTATGATATCTGTATGGTATTACAAGTATTTCTGCGTCTATAAAGTCAGCATAAGCAAGTAAATTTTTCCAAAACCCAAGATTTATTTTTGTAGCATTTTGTGCCGCCGTTATTAAAAACTTTTTCTTTTTAGTATCATGTTGTTTCTTTTTAGCAATTTCCAGTTGTTCTGGAATAATTTCAGTTTTTTCAGAAAATCCCAATTTTGAACACCATTTTCTTACAGTACGTTCTCCTTTATTAAAAAACTTCATTAAAATTGACATCCTTTTGTCCCAGGATAATGAATTGTCTTTATAAATTTCTCTTACTTTTTTGATATCGCCTTCTGTTAAATCTTTAAACTTCATATCTTTTATTTTTTGTTGCAAATATATAAAAAAAAAGTTAAAAATGCAAAATTTTTTATTTTTATTAAACATAAATTTTTTTTATTTTTTTTGTAACTTTTTTATGTTTTTACGTATTATATACATATTTAATATAAAATTTGTATAAAATAAAATGAAAACAGAAGTTGAAATAGTTGAAGAGAAGGATGACCCTCTCGGTCAAAGCACAAAATTCAAAGAAAAATATTATCCACAAACAACAAATATCCAATGGAATGATTGGAAATGGCAACTGTCAAATTCAATAAAAACAACAGTCCAACTTAAAAGATTTTTAAAAATTACAGAAGAAGAAAACGTAGATAGCTCTAAACTTCCATTACGAATAACTCCATATTACCTTAGTTTAATCTACAATAGCCTAGAGTTAAGAAAAACTATGGTATCTACCATAAATGAACTTAAAGAAAACTTTGGAGAAAAAATAGACCCACTTAACGAAAATGAAGATTCTCCTTTGCCGGGGCTTGTTCATAGATATCCAGATAGAGTTTTGTTTTTAGCAACAGATTTTTGCTCTGCAAATTGTAGATATTGTACTAGGTCAAGAATTATTGGAAAGGGAGTAGAAAATGTAAATTATGATAAAATTATAAACTATATCAAAGACCACTCAGAGATAAGAGATGTTATTTTATCTGGAGGAGACCCACTTACTCTTTCCGATGAAACAATTGAATATATACTTGAAAACTTAAGAAACATACCTCATGTGGAAATAATAAGAATTGGTACCAAGGTTCCATTTGTATTACCACAGAGAATAACTGATAATCTAATTAATATTTTGAAAAAATATCATCCTCTTTTTATGAGTATACATTCGACTCATCCTGATGAAATTACAGATGAATCAAAAAAAGCTGTAATAAAACTTGCAGATGCTGGTATTGTTTTGGGAAGTCAAACGGTTTTATTAAAAGGTGTAAACAATAATTCAAAAACATTAAAAAAATTATTTCATGAACTTTTGAAAATAAGAATTAGACCTTATTATTTATATCAATGTGACCCAATTATTGGTTCTTATCATTTTAAAACAACAATTAAAGAAGGATTAGATATTATTGAATCATTGAGAGGATTTACAAGTGGGTATGCAATTCCGCAATATGTTATTGATGCTCCTGGCGGCGGAGGGAAAATTCCAATATTACCAAATTCGATAGTTTCGATAGACGAAAACTTTATTTATCTAAAAAATTATGAAAATGAAATATTTAAATACCCAATTTTTCAATAAAAAATTTTTATAATAAAATTCTTTTCATATTTATATAAAATTAAATTTATATAATTATGACAGCAAGAAAATTTGCTATAAATGACATCAGAAATGTTGTCAAATCTGTGATAAATGAAGGATTTTATGATAGTAATTGGATTTCTGCTTTGCAAAAAGAATTTAATGCAAATGTAAAAGTTGATTTAGAAAAAAGTATTAAGCCTCTATATGGGGGTGGTTCATATACTATGATTGGGTATGAAGTGATTTTAAAAAATCCATCAACAAGCATTACGGGTTTTATTTTAGAAGGACTTCAAATAAATGGAATATTTGTAAATCCAGCTATTATTGTTTTAAAAAACAACATTGCTGAACTGCATGGGTCACTTAAAAATGATATTATTTATGGTGAAACACAAGAGACTAATATTAAAAAAATATTAAGTTTAATAAAAAATAAATTATCTAGCATAAGTAAATATAATACTTAAATTTTATTAAATAAAATTTCTTGTAATATTTTTTCAACATTTTCTACTAAATTAATATATTTTTTTGATAAAACAGAATTATTTTCTATTCCCAATAACATAGTATTATAACTTTCTAAAGATAAGTTGTTACAAACATTTATAATATCCTTTAAATCATCAACTATAATTATTGAACTTATGTCAAAAAAATCTTTTATATTTGGGCATCCCCAATATATAGGTATAGTTTTTGTAACAAAACAATCAATTAATTTTTCAGTAAAATAATTTTTTTGTCTTGAATTTTCTATACAAATATGAAATTGTGATTCAAAAAGCGGTTCTTTTAAATCTTGCAATATCTTGTTATTGTTAAAATTTTCAACTCCCAAATATTGACTAATATAAAAATCTATTGGGTTTATTATCTTAGTTTGTTTATAGTGTACTTTTTTTCTTAATATATGGCCATCTGTTATTTCTTTATGCCCAGTTATGTTTGATATTTGGAATTTTTTATTTGGGAAATTGTAGTTATGTATCCAGGTTGTACCAAATGGTAAAAAATAGGAATTATTACATCTTTTTAAAATTTCTTCATCATAAGCGATTATAGCATCAAATTTATTTTGATTCTTTATAGTTTCATTCCTTAATTTACATATTGCCTCAGCTTCTTTTATATATAAAATTTTAAAGCTATCTTCATTTGAATTATATCCTTGAAAACTGTCTATAAAAAGGCGAATTGGCTTTTTATACTCAATTTCAACATTTGGCCAATCTGGATATGTATAAGAATTAACAATTTGCTTCATATGTTATTTTTTAGGAATAAAAATCATATCTGTTTCCCACCAATCTTCCGAATTTGGAAGATGCCATTTTTTTTCATATCTACCATCAAAAAACTTTTCAAAATCTAAATACTTATTGGTGGGCAAATCTATATATATTGGGGGAGTTTTATCCCACTCTACTTCACTTTTAATAATATCTATATTTTTATTATCAACAAAATCTTTTAAAGTTTTTAAAACAGTTAAGTCATATCCTTGTAAATCAGTGACCAATTTATCTATTCTCTGTATTTTTAGTTCTTTTAAAAAATTTCCTAAGTTTATTGTTTTTGCCTCAATTATTTTAATTGGAGAATTATGTAAAACTCCACCTTCATTTTTTAAATGGTCAAATTCTGGATTAATTGTACCCAATGTTGCTGATGGGTCCCAATTTTCAAATATATTAAATTTAACAATTTCTCCATCTTTATCTGTTAATGCATAATTAAAAAAACGGAAGCTTTTTCTCAGTGTAGACTTAAATCTTTCTTGACAAATTTTTATTTTATCAGGATTAGCGTCAAATCCATATATAATGTCATAATCATCGCATTCTTCATATACTCCATCGCCATTATTAACTCCACAATAAACTAACAATCTTTCCCTTTGACCATAATAAGTACTTATCATAATATTTATTTTTAAATTATTCTTTAACATATATGTCGTCACAATCCATAACTTCTACTAGTTTATATCCCTTAGACTTCATAAACTTTTTAAATTTTAATTCATGATAATTATTTTCTACACTAAACGCATATATATTAAATTTTTCAAAATCTATTGTTTGTAAAACATTAAATTCTCCACCTTCTATATCTAAACTGCAATAATCAATATTAAATATATTGTAAGATATAAGTACCTCATTTAAGTTATAGCATTGGACTTCTATTTCTTTTTTTGTTCCTCCAAAAGCTTTTAACTCATATTCTATTCTTTGTAAGTGTTTTTCATTATATTCAGATTTCAATCCACTTAGCATTTCAGAATATCCTTTAATTTCAACAAAAACATCTTTTTTCGTTTCTTTTGATATACATCCATTTAAACAAATGCATTTTCTGTTGTTTTTTAATTTTTCAAATAACGCAGGATATGGTTCTACGCATATTCCTGTCCATCCCAATTCTCTTTCAAAAAAAAGAGTGTTATTAATTGCCAACCCGTCATTGGCGCCTATATCTAAAAAAATACCATTTTTTTTATTCTTAAAAATATTTTCATTGAGAAATTTATCTTGTAAATGTTGTCCATTATACATAATTTGTTCTATTTTAAAAAGTTTTTTAATTTATTAATATTCATAGAAACATTTGTTGGCATTGTAGAATTAAACAAATAAGTCCCAGGTTTAACATCGCTTTTTGTCTCTTTCGCTAAATCATACATTGTTTTAATATCAGTTCCTACATTAAAAATTCCAATTGCGTTTTTATTAATAAGTTGTATTATAATTGGCACTATTTTATCAACATAATCAAAGTTCCCAATTTGATTAATATATGCATATTCATAAGTAAAAGGAGATTTTTTTTGTGTAGTTCTTATTAGTAAATAGTCATTTGCTTTTAATTGAACATATGCATCTCCTAAAAGTTTTGTATACCCATACCAATTGGCACAATGCACTGGAACATCTTCTTCTGAGGCATTATCAATTGAATTTGAGTATATATAATCTGTAGAAATATGAATAATTTTCTTTTTATTTTCACTACAATAATCAACTAAATTAGATAAAGCTCTATAATTAGTATTCCAATGAGATTGTTTGTCTAAAGAATATGTATTTGTATTAGCAATGCAATTGATTATTTCATCATATTTTTCTAAAAAAATAGAATAACTTTTAAAATCACAAAAATCCATTCCATCTTTTTTTCTGCTAATATAATCCCATTTTGTTGTTTCTTGGATAAATTTTCCAAGCAATCCGTCTCCTAAAATAAGCCTATTTTTCATTTTTAAAATTTTTTAAAATGGTTTCGAAATAATCAAAAACATCACTGTTGTAATGTGGAGATGCTCCCAAAAAGAAAACTTGGTCTAAAACTTTATTTGCTATAGGATAATTTCTAAAATTACCAAATTCTTTATATGCTGGATGTAATAATATATTTCCTGCAAAATAATTTCTCGTTTGAATTTTGTTCTTTTCGAGATATGTGACAAGTTTGTGTTTAAATTCATAATTATCACAAACTATTGGAGTGCCAAACCATGATGTTGATGCTTTTGATAATTCATTTATAACTGTAACTTCTGGAATATATTTTTCAAAAATGCTCTGTATCGTATTTTTACTTATAATACGTTTTTTGTGAATTTCTTCAAATTTTTCTAATTGGACTTTCCCAATTGCACCTTGTAAATCTAGTGGTTTTAAATTATATCCTAAATTTACAAAAAAATATTTATGGTCTATTATTTTGTCTGAATCTGGCAACCATTTACTAAATCTTTTTTTACATATTCCATTGGGAATTATATTTTGAGACCCTACACAAGAGCAGTCCCTTCCCCACCAAGCCATACTTCTAGCAGTTTTAATTATATCATAATTGTCGGATGTTATCATTCCCCCTTCTCCAGTTGTAATATGATGTGCAGGATAAAATGAATAAGAAGACGCAGTAGCATATTCATTTAAATATTTTCCATTCCACTTACTTCCCAAACTATCGCAATTATCTAAAACAAGCATGATACTATGTTTGTTACATATATCTAAAAGAATATCAATATTACATGGATTTCCTAACACTGGGGATAAAAATATTGCTTTTGTTTTTGAATTTATATTTTTTTCAATTAAAGATAAATCAAAATTAAGAGAATCAAACTCAATATCTATAAATTTAGGTTTAAGTTTATTAATTATTATCGAAGATAATGTAGTTGGGAACCCTACAACAGAAAGTATTATTTCATCATTATCTTTCCAGTCAAATGTTTTTTTTAAAGCGGCAATAAGCATCAAATTTGCAGAGCTTCCAGAATTGACCATAACAGAGTGTCTTTGGCTAAATTTTATAGAAAAAAGCTTTTCAAATAAATCAACATTTTCTCCCGCAGATAACCAAGACCCTAATATAAGAGATTTAATAGCTTCTGTAATTTCTCTTGAATCCCAATAGGGACCAGAATAATAAACTGGAGTAACTCCAGGAATAAACTTAGTATCATTATAAACATATTTTAATGTGTTAAAATTTTTTCCGAGACTATTAATTAAATCTTCAATTTGAATATTTACACTTTCATTCATAAATTTTTTATATTTATGATAATAATAAGAAAATTTTATTAAAATTTCAAATTTAATATAATATTTATAATTTTGTTTTAAATTTTGGATTAAAAAAATAACATTCTAATCGTTCTATATTCCAAGGATTGATAGTGTCTTCTATTAATAATTCCACTACTTTTTTATAAAACTCTTTACTTCTAATATGAGCATGTTCTTTTAAAATCCCGAAATGTCCTCCAGGAATAAATTCATATAGATTAGGTTTTTCATAATCAAATAGTAAATTCCATATTTTATCTACATTTATTCTAGGATTATAATCATGTGGATGTCCATTACTTTCACATACCAAAACTTTCCCAGAATCAAATTGTCGTGATGTAGACAATTCCCACATAGTTCCAACACTTAAAGCTTGAATGTTATCGCTAATATCTTTGACTTCAATTTTTTTGGGAGCTTGAAGACTATTAAAATGAAATCCCCAATATCCTCCTATTTTTAAAGCTGCACACTCATTGCATTTATCAACTCCGTCATTTATCACCTCAACTATATTTTCCCAATGGTCAAAGGGATAATCTTGAGCAAAAAAGGTTAAATCAGATAAGTTATCATAATTTATATATATATGATTAAAAAAAGAATGAACACACCTTCCCAGGTTTTGTTCGACAAATATTTCATTTGGATTATTTGTATTAATTCCTTTTCTATATATAGTTTTTTTGATATCTGTATTCAATTTATCCATCCAAGATAAATTTTTATCATATGCAGCAATCACAATCTCTTTAGTCATTTTATATGATTATAGTTTAACATCTTTAATTCCTACGTTTCTTTTAGTTGTTATAGCAAATGCAGTTTTAACATTATTTGGCTTATCATCATTAATTAATATTCTATCACCACTACTAATTCCCATAATTAATTGGTCATAAAATATTCCAGCATCTATCAATTGTTTTTCAGTAATAATACGCATACATTCTTTTCTTCCAGTTACTAAGATGATAGTATAACCATTTCTTTCCCACTCATTAATTGCATCAAGTGTTCCTGGCAGTAATTCCAACGGATGCGTTAATTGTGCTGATAAATTTCCATGATGTTTAATTAAAGTTCCATCTATATCGCAGAATATTGTTTTTGGTCTTTCTTTTGTCATGTGTTTTAATTTTATATATTATTTGGAAAATCTAAACCAGTATATAACTTATATTGGTATTTGGCTTGTATTAGTGCCAACCTTTTTCCCATTTTTGTTGAAACTATTGAATCAATATAAAAGTTACTATCATCAACAACAATATCTGATACAGGAGTGCAATTATATACAATTGAATTCTTTATATTTTTTATATCAGCCCACTTTTCTCTGCATATTGTTCCATAATGAAGCTTTAATTTCTTTGCTGCGTACCTTATTGACGCAGCATACCCACCATTTCCTAAAATAACTAAATTATTATATTTTAAATTTTCTGATAATACTTCTTTTGCTGATATAAAATCAGTATTATATGCTTTTAAAATACCATTATCATTTATCACAGTGTTTGCTGCACCAATTGCTATAGCATCATCACTAATTACATCAACATATTTTAAAATTTCTTTTTTATATGGCATTGTTATGGCAAATCCCTTAAAATTTAAAGTTCTTGCTGCATTTACTGCTTCTTTTATGTTATTGACAGAAAAAGACTTATATAAAGCATTTATTTTATCTAATTCAAAAGCTTTATTAAATATCATACAACCTGTATTACCCGCTTCTTTAGCGAACGAGCAAAATATTAATGTGTCTTTATTTATCATTCAATACGTTTAAAATTTTTTCTTTTATTTTATTTTCACTTAAGCCGTATTTGTTATACAATTCAGCAGGAATACCTGATTCCGGGAAAACATCATTAATTCCAATTCTTGTTAATTTAGAGTTTAATCCATTATCAGCAATTATTTCTGAAATTATTGAACCAAGTCCACCAATAATTGAGTGGTCTTCAATGGTGATTATTTTAGAGTATTCTGATAATATGTTATTTAATTCTAAATCGATAGGTTTTAATGTAGTAATGTTTAAAATAGTTACATTTAAATCTTTTGCGGCATTAATAACATCTGATAATATGCATCCCGTTGATAAAATGATGGCATTTTTACCTGTTTTAATAACTTGAGCTTTACCAAAGTTAAATTGAAAATTTTCTTCGAAAACTTCTTCTACTGGTTGACGCCCAATTCTTACATAATGTGGCGTATGTAATTCTGTATCACATAAGTATTTAATTACGCTTTTTGTTTCATTAAATGTGGCTGGGTTTAATACAACCATATTTGGCAATGACCTCATTAAAGACAAATCTTCTAATCCCATCTGGGTAACACCATCTTTGCCAATAGATAATCCGCAATGGGTACCAATTAATATAACAGGAGCTTTAGAATATGCCAACGAAATTCTAATCGTATCATATTTTCCTGTTAAAAAAGATGCAAAAGATGCAATAAAAACTTTGTACCCATATTCTGAAAGCCCTGATGCAATACCAATCATATTGTTTTCTGCAATACCAACTTCAAATAATCTATCTGGGAAAGCCTTCCCAAATTCCGCTATTTTTGTTGCTTTGCCTAAATCAGCATTCAATGCTAATATGTTTTTATGCTTTCTACCTGATTCAACTAGTTGTTCTCCGAAAGCTTCTCTTGTTGCTCTATTCATAATTATTTAATTCTTTTTTTGCTAAAAAATACTCTTCCTTTGTTGGTACCTTTGCATGCCACTCAGCACCTTCCATAAAAGAAACCCCTTTCCCTTTTATAGTATTCATTATTATACATATTGGTATATCAGTTTTTGTATTTATAGAAGATTTGATTTGGGAAATATCATGGCCATCAATTTCTATTACATTCCATCCAAAACCTTCCATTTTTATTTTAAGATTACCAAGGTCAAGTATATCTTTAACATATCCATCATTTTGTGCTTTATTATAGTCAATTAAACAAATTAAATTATTTAATTTATATTTTGGAGCCAACATAAATCCTTCCCATATTTGACCTTCTTGAATTTCTCCGTCACCAAGAATACAAAATATTTTATTATCTATTTTTTTTAATTTGCTAGCTAAAGCATGACCAATTGCAATGCTTAAACCTTGTCCTAATGACCCTGTTGTGGCATGTATGTATTTTAATTTATTCTTATCTGGATGTCCTTGCAATGCAGAGTTTATTTCTCTAAATGTATTTAAATCATCATTGTTTAATAGCCCTATTTCATATAATGCAGCATATATAACTGGAACAGCGTGTCCTTTAGATAATATTAATTTATCTTTGTTTATCATATCGTGTTCTGAATATAAATAAGCTATTAATTCAGCCAAAGAAAAACTCCCGCCAATGTGACCTGAGCCTTTTTTATAAACCATATCTAATATATGGTGTCTTAATTTATTAGGTTTAATTTTCATTTTCTTGAACATATTTTTTTAATAATCCTACTATAATATGACTAATCTTTGATATTACATCTTCATAATGAAAATTGTTGTTATTTCCCCCTGTGTTACCAGGAAATTTTGATATACCTTTAACTCTTAAGATTAAATCAGCATATTCGTCAGATTTAGTATTTTCGTTTCTTGTTATTAAAACAGTTTTCATGTTCATAGTCTTTGCAATTTTTAAAGCCTCAACTATGTTTTTGGAATTACCAGAACCAGACATGGCAAATAATATATCATTTGCTTCGGCTTGATATTTTAATTGCTCTGAAAATATTTTTTCAAAACCTATATCATTAACCATACCCGTAATGGCTGCTGGTGAGTCACATAGACTAATTGCATGAAATTTATTTCTTTTCCCCTTTCTTTCTGTTTTGTCTTCAGATACAAATGGATGCATGTTTAAATCTAAAACCAAGTTACAAACAGATGCGACATTACCTCCATTACCACAAGAAAATATCTTATTTTCGTTTTTATATGCAACTAAAATCATATTATAAAATCTTATAATATCTTCAGTTGATATAGATAAAAAAGCATTGTTTGATTCTTCTTTATATAAATCTATTAACTCTTTCATATTTTATCATTTATGTGAATTATAATTTAAGTATAATTAAAAATTTAATAAATTTCAAGAATTTTTTTAAAAATATAATTTATTAGAAAAAATTTTATTTTGAGTGTATCATTTGTGCTTAGATAAAAGATATTTGCCATATAAAAATAAAAACTTCCCATATTCTCCATTATGAAAATTTTTATATAAACTACAAATATTCAAATATTGTAAAATTCCTAATAATTTTACATTTTCCCAAGAGTAATTGTTATTGCTACAAAATTTTTCTAATTCATTTAATAAAAATAATAAATTTTGTCTTATATAATGAAATATATATGCTCTATTGTCTTCTATACTTATTTTGTAAAGTTTATTATTAACATCTGTACCATTAATTAATAATGAATGATACATTTTTCCTAAATCATAATAAAAATCGCCAATTTGTAAACTATTTCCGAAAGCTTCTCTCCAATCAATTAATACAAAACTATTGTCATAATATATAATGTTTTCTGGTTGAAAATCTCCATGAAACAGACTTGGAATAGAATTTTTATAAATATCATCCCAATTTATGCTTTTTAGCATATTTTCAATTGAATCTACTCTAATTCCATTAACATATTCTATTTTATCTATATCAGTTTTCGAAAAATATTCACACCTACTGATGGTTTTTTCATAATACATTTTTTTGCAATTATTTATAAATTGCTCATTTTTTTCAAAATTTCTATTTCCTAAATTGTCAAACCAAAAGGGTATAATTTTTTTTAATATATTATCGTCATTAATAGTTGACAACAGTTTTCCATTAATAAACTTATAATAATACATATTATCATGTATTCTTTCAACAATTGGGCAGGTTTTGTTTAAATATTTTACCCTTTCTATTCTGTTTTCAACGGTTTTATTATTTGAAAAATATTTTATAACTGATGTATCTTCAATAAAAATTACTTCATTATCTTTTTCTGCAACAATATTATTACTAAAAACTTTTTTTGTAAAACAATAAGAATCATTATTACCTATATCATACCATTTAAAAAATTTAAGTTCTATTCTTTCTAAATTATTAAATCCATTCAAAACTTGATGTTCGTTTTTTATAATTTTCTTATCATTTAAACTATTCCAAAAGACTTCATAATCGTAAATTCCGGCTATACCTATAAAACATTTATCTCCTAAACCATAATAAAATTTATTTAAATATATATCCCCGTCTACCAGACAATACTGCTCAGATTTATCTTTATCTATTTTAGATATACCAATCCAGTTATTTTTTAAATTAAAAAAATAGTCTTCTTCGGTAATGGTATCAACTGATGTGAATATAAATGGTGATTGTAAATGTTCTTTGCAGGATAACAAACTTAATCCAGGACCAGAGCCAATGCCATCATAATTTTCTATATCAACATATGTTATTTTTCTGTCACTATGAGTTTTATTTAAATATGACTTTATTTGGTCTGATTTAAATCCTACAGCAATTATAATCTCTACATCTTTTGGAGTTTTTTCTATAATCCTTGAGATGGCCGCTTTATTTTCTAGTGGCAATAATGCTTTATGTAAACCTTCTACTGCTTTGTTTCTAGTTCCTTTTCCTGCAGCTAAAATACAAAATTTATAATTCATGTTCTGTGTTTATTTTTCCAGATGCTCTATTTGAATCATCTTCATATCTTATTACATCATTTAAATGTGGTGTTGATACTTCTAATGCCGTATAGTCGGTTTTTGCAATAACCCTATGTTTTTTACCTATTGGAACAGACCACCCACTGCCTACTTTAAATATTTCAGAAATTAATTTTCCTTCTTCGTTTTCTAATAAAACCTCTGCTTCTCCAGAAATTACATAGTTAGTTTCATATTTATTTTTATGTAATTGTAAACTACTTTGATTTCCCGCTTTCATATAAATTAATTTATAAGCATAATATTCATTTAATTCCAACCACAATTCATAACCCCAGGGTTTATCTACTTTATAATTACTTATTGATAAATTACTTGGTTTTTTATTATCGATTTTTTCTTTATATTCTTCTAGAGTCTCTCTAATTAGAATATCTGTAATGTGACTAAAGTTAGTGTTTTTCATATTATTTGTTATTTAATAATTTATGTTTAATTACCATTAGTTTTTCAAACATTTCTTCTCCTTTACTATCATTTTTTTCTGCAACTTTAATATCAGGATAATATGATTTTGGTAGCATAACATAAAGGACAAATGTTTTTTCTAATCCATATATTTCTTCTTTTGACATCGACGGCATATCTAATAAACTCTTATCAAAAAAAGAAATTAAAATTTCTTCTTCTCCAGTAATATATTTTTTTTCCATTGCAATGTCACGTAACTTTGTACCTGAGAATGGAATAAATGTGAACACGTTTAACGTGTGCTTGCCCTTAAGAATTTTAGATACTTTTCTATTTAATTTTATAGTTTCAAATACATCACTTCTTCTTTCATCGGGTAAACCAATCATGTTATTAATTCCAGGTGTAATATCATATTTGGCTAATTCTTTAAAAGCTGATATTATTTGCTTATTTGATAAACGTTTATTTAATAAATCTTTTCTTGTTTTTTCAGAGCCATGTTCCAATCCAACTGCAACAGTTTTGCATCCCATTTCAGCCAATAATTTAGTTTTTTCTTCAGTAAGTGTGTCTAACCTACTTTGACATGAAAATGGAATCCCAACTTCGTTTTTATAACGAATTGCAAATTTTTTAAATAATTTTAAAGGTAAAGCGGTAAACGTTTCTGAAACAAACAATAAATGATTAATGTCAAATTGTTTAACTAAACTATTTATGTCTTGAAATATTTTATCAAATGTTTTAGTTCTATAATATTTCCCAATATTTTCATTTTTGGATAAATTCATTAATGCAGGTGCAGCGCAATATGTACATGAAAATGGACAACCTCTGTCCGTATCAATTACCATAGTTCTTACCACATTCCCAAAAAATGGTCTATAAAATCTATAATATTCATATATTGAAAAATCTGGAGTTGGTAATTTATTAATATCAATTAATGACCTAAGCTTGTTTTTAATAATTAACCCATTTTTGTTTTTTAAATAAATATTTTTAATATTAGAACAATCTTCTTTTTTATATAATTTATTAGCTAATTCAACTAATGCTTCTTCTCCTTCTCCAATACATACAAAATTAACCATATTACTATTTAATATTTTTTCATATCCAAAAGTTGCCCCCACTCCACCAAAAATAATTGGGATATTTTTGTTTTTGATTTTTTCAATAAATGTATATGAAAAGGGAATTGTGCTATCTAATACTGAAAACCCTATCAAATTAGGCTTATATTCCTCAACAATTTTAACAAAATCTTCATAAATATCAACATCTTTTGCTTTAAAATATTCATCTATTTTCGTTGGCTTGACATGCCCTAATTTAGCACGCATTTCATCATTTGTCTGTGTGCTTTTTGGTTTATATATTGTACAATCAAATAATTTAACATCAAACCCATCATTTTTTAAACAAGCTGATAATATTGCTAAATTACTGGGAGCAGCGCCCAACAATGGTTCATTCGGATAAAATAATAGTATTTTAAAATTTTTATTCATTTTACTGTTATTTTTACTTTCTACCTCCGTATATTTTTGTAAAATATTCCAATTGGTCATTAATTACAGCAGAGGCTTTAGGAATAAAATCCCCTTCTATTGAATATTTTTTTATATCTACACCTTCTTGTGAAAGGCATATTCCCATAATTCTTTCTTTTACACTTGATTCAAATTTATTATTTGGCAATAATGCTTTTGACAATCCCTTTTTAACTAGATTTGATATGATATCCTGTTTATAAATACAATTTGCTCCAAATACTCCAACATGTCCAATGTTCGAAATAGGACTATACTCTGTTAAAGATAATACTTTTTGCACATATTCTAGTTCTCTGGGCATAAAAGGTAATTCATTAAAATACATTAAATTCCAAGTATTTTCATCATATAAAAATTGGGCAAAGCTTTTTTTTAAAATCATACTATCTTGTATTAAAAAATAGTATTTTTCATTTGGGTATTCCTCAAAACCTTTCCATAAGGCTCCGGCGCCATAATTAATATTTATATAATCAGAAATTCTTATATTCGAAAATTCCTTTAATTTGTTTAAATAACTTTTATCATCGGAATTTGAATCAATTACTAAAATAGGTTCATTTGGGTGAAACTTTGAAATTGCTCCTACACAGTCGAAAATTCTACTGGCATTCACTACATATTTGCTGGGTATTATAAACATATTTTATATTTTATTTATTATATATTTCATTTAATTTATTAAACATCATTAATCCTTCTTCTGTATTTTTCTCTGCTAATTTAATATTATTCCAATGCTTTTTATCAAGTTTGATATACAAATGTGCAGTTTTTTCTAACCCAGATATTTCTTCTTTAGACAATTGAGGCATGGTTAACATACTTTCTTTGTAAAAGGAAAACGATATTTCAGTTTTAGCATCAATAAAACCATTATGAATAGATATTTCCCTTAATTTAGTTCCAGAAAATGGAATAAAGGTAAATATATTTATATTGTGATTTCCATTTAATATTTTTGATATTTTTCTATTCATTTCAATTGTCTCAAAAATAAGTTCTCTTGTTTCGTTTGGTAAGCCTAACATACTATTTATTGTTGGTCTAATATTATATTTAGCTAGCAATTCAAATCCCTTAAATATTGATTCGTTTGATAATTTTTTATTCAAAATTTTTGTTCTAAAATTCTCATTCCCATGTTCTAACCCAACTGATACAGACTGACATCCCATTTTTTTAAGTAATGATGTTTTTTCTTCTGTAAAACTATCAAGCCTAGTTTGACACCAAAATGGTAAATTAATTTCTTTTATATATCTTTCTGCAAAATTTTTAAATTTATCATATGGCAATGCTAATAATGTTTCAGAACTAATATATAAAAAATTTATATTAAATTTATTTATTATTTCTTTCGTCTCATTAAAAAATTTATCTATATTTTTAAGCCTATAGTATTTACCAGCATTTTCATTTTTGAAAAAATTTCTTAAACTAGGAGCCGCACAATAAGAACAAGAATATGGGCAACCTCTGTCTAAGTCAAATTGTGCCATTCTAACAACTTTTCCTCCAAAAGGTCTATAGAATCTTTCATCCTCATAAATTGAAAAATCTGGAACAGGTAAATTATCTAAGTTACACAATTCTCTTAGTGGTGGTTTTATAACATTGTTCTTTTTATCTAGATAACATATATTTAAAATGCCTTCTGTTGATTTGTTACTTTTTAAATTGTTGCATAATTCGACTAAAGATTGCTCACCTTCTCCTAAACAAACATAATTTACATATCCAGACTTTAATATTTTTTCATATGAATATAATGCTCCAACTCCTCCAACCACTACTGGAATATTTTTATGTTTTATTAATTCTAAAAAAGAATATGATATTTGTATAGTACTATCAACTAGCGATATAGCTATAATATTGGGATTATAAGAATTTATTACATTCACAAAATCATTATATATGTTTGTTGTTTTTAATGGAGCATATCTGTCAATTTCTGTTTTTTTAGTATGCCCTATTTTTTCTCTTATATTATCTTGTGTTTCAGTTTTATTTTCATATCTTATTGATTGATATAACGTAGAATCAAATAATTTAACATCATGACCTGCCGATTTAAGACAAGCAGACAATATTGCCAAATTACTTGGAACTACACCAACCCTAGGCTCATTGGGAAAAAAAAATAATATTTTAAATTTATCCATGTTTTATTATTTGATTTTATACAAATATAATAAATTAATATTTAATCATATGTTTATATTTATCCAAATTATTTAAAAGATATTTGGGATAACTTTCATCTATTTCAACTTTTGTTAAATTTCCTCTAAAATATGGGTCAATATTTTTATCTATATTTAACTTTATGCTATTTATTACATTGGGATTATTCATTTCTTGAGCCGAAAAGGACTCTATCTTTTTTTTAATTTGTTCTGCTCCCCCCATATAACTAAAATGCCATCCACCATTTTCTATATTATTATTAATCTGATTTCTTAATTGATTATATGAATAATTTTTTAGTATTTTAAAAGACCCCATTCTAGACCCTTTCCAATTTTTTTCTTTTAAAATATTAAGATAATAATAATAGCAATTTTGGTCAAATGAATAAAGCTTACTTGAATCAAAAAAAATGTCTATATTTTTTAAAATTTCTGGATTTGGAATTTCGTCACAATCAGAAGAAATAATAACATCTTCATCTTTGCAATTTCCAAGTCCACGTCTTATACATTCTTTCTGAAAAAAATCTCTTCCATAATGATGTTGTGTATGTACATTAAAAGCTGTAGTTTGTTCTTTGATAAATTTATAAATTTCATTTAAATATTCTTCATCTTTTGTTTTCGGATTTTGAATGATTGGTAAATTAACAAAATCAAATGGAGAATCTTCAATTTTTAGATGAATAATTTTAGGAAGAAACTTTTTAAATCTTTCTTTATTTTCTTCGAAATAGTATGGTTTTGGTTGTCCTGTATGCGTCACTGATGCCTCTGATATAACAAAATAATCTATATACTCATTTAATATATTCAACCGCATTTCTAATAAATCCAACTCATTAAAAAAACAAAAACAATCATATATTTTTCTCATCTTATAATATATTTTTAGTTTTATAGTACTCTAAAGCTTGTTTCTTACATGTTTCATAATCAAATAATTCTCCGCTTCTATCCATATAAGCAAATCCTCTTGTATAAGCATCTCCTGTAGCCCAATATCCATCACTAACATTGTGTCTAGCCCAATATTTTGGAGCAATTATTTTATTTGCATAAATATTTAACCAAGCAGCCCACCAACCGAATGTTGAATTTGAAATAATAATCCATTTTGCCTGATTTACCGCATAAAAATCAAATCCAATGTCTACATGATGTATTGGCATTTGGAAGGGCATATATGAGGTTGCACATTGAATGTCATCTGTGATTACTACAAACTTCATATTTGGGTTTAATTTTAACATGTTATTTACTGCATTCTTCCAATATTCTCTTTGCAAGATTACATTTACTAATCCTCTATATTCTCCTCCCCTAAAATTAATAATACATAAGTTTTCATCTAATACTATTCCTAATTCATTTAACTTTTTGTCATATTCATTTTTATAATTTTTATGAATTTCAAACCACTTTTTTATATCTTCTTTCCTATCAATTATATAATCTTCAGATTGAAAAATTCCCCCAAGAGCCCCATTATCTCCTAACAAAATAGTATTGTCTTGTATTTCATATAAATTTTGATTTAACATTGTTATATTAACATTGTCAATGTGATTGTAATGTGTCCATTTTTCAAAAAAATGGTTTACAATTCCAGACACTGGTTTCCCAAAATTAACATTCATAAAATACATTTGATTTTTCCCATTAAAATAATCATGAGTAGGACTTGAATTTATTCCCCATTCATATCCTAATTTTTCAGCAATTGTTCTGCAAACAGCATATTGCCACATATGGTTGCCAAGGTTTCCAGTTAAATTTGTTGTAATCATATTTTTATTTAATAATAATAATTTCCATCATGAATATAATAATCATTTTTTTTATAGACACAATTATATAATCCGTTTTTTACATGGTGTGCCACCATTCGTTTTTCAAAAGAATTTCCTCCATAAATAGGACCATGATAAATTATTTCTGAAAAATTTTCGCCTAAATTATAATCAATTTTTTTTAAATTATCAACATTACCAAAAAAAAGCTGGTCAGTAAAATTTTCTCTATAGTTGAATAATTCAGTTTCAAATTCTTGTCTTTTAAGTATCCTCGCCCCTTCTATTTGCTCGTGTTTGGCAACTTTTAATCCATTAAATTTCATTAGACAATTATTTTTAGTCCAAGCAACCATCGTAGTACTACATTTTGGATTTTTTTCAATTTCATTTATAGAATCACTTATAAATTCATCTCCTATATTGATATCCTGCATGCAATCTGCTGCTATATTTAAAACATATGGAGTTTTAACATTTAATAAAGCAACAAAGTATGGCATTGTATAATTGTATCCAAGAGTGGAAGTATTTATATTTAATTTGAAATATTCTTTTGCCAATTCTTCATAATCTTCAACAAATACAAAGTCAAAGTCAAAATGTTTTTTTAATTCATAAACTAAATTAAGTATATCTTCCCTGGAAGAAACATTATTTATCGTAATTAATTTATTCTTTAAAAGTGCATTTTTAAAATTAAGAAACCAACTATTTTTATCTAAAATAACTTTATAATTTCCTTCATATACAATTGTGTGCAGTGTAAACATATCTATTATATTAAAAAATAATTTTTTGAATATTTTCCATGAAATCCAAATGTAATAATCCCTTTATTTTCTTCAATTTCTCTTTCTTTTGAAAATCTTACTGCAACCTCAAGTGGAGCATACTTACATCCTTCTTTTTCAAATAAATGTCTATTGTGACAAGTAAAAAAACCATCTTCATTATAAAAGCCAAAATAAGATTTCCATTCTAGCTCTAATTCAGTACTCAAAGATAATAATTTTTTACTTCTTAGGGAAAACCCCCCATTTCCGACTCTAATCAAATTTCCAAAAGGGTCTCTATATGAAAAATTGTCACTAGGCAAAGCCCAAGGTGCTCCAATATAATCATATTTAAGGAATTCATCTTCCCATTTATCAGGATTAATAACAAAGCCATCATCTTGAATTATTAATGCAAATTCAGTATTTATATGTTTATATAAATCATAAACAATAAATTTACTATATCCATTTAAATCTAATGGGATTATTTTTTCTACTATTATTTTAGAATCAGAGATATCTTTATCTGTAAGTAATTTTACTTCTTTGAAATCTATACCTCTACAAGAATATTTTAAAGCATTTATTGCTCTTTCTACGTTTACAGAAGTTACACAAACTAATGTTACATTTTCTAACTTTATCTTTTCCATTTATTTTTTAAACTTTTTTTTAACATAATTTACCTCAAAGTCTTTTACGTTTTGTGAGACCTCACTACTTACCTGGCCATTCCAAACCCTATTTACAACGGTTGGCGTTTTTAAAAAGATGGGGTCTCCAAATTTATCATGCATTCTTTTATAATATTCAACATCCATTAGCCAGAACAATTCTTCATCAAAAAAAGTATCTAATCCATTCTTTAAAGTCAAAACAGAAGGAGAACTAATTGAGTTTGGCTCCCCAAGATAAATTTCATCATGATAATATGGTTCATGCAAATAATATAAGTCTTCTCCAGTTTTACTATGATAACATGTACTAACAAGCCATTTCTTTTCACCATCATTTTCAAAAGCATTTACTGTATTTAAAATAGAGTTTTCATCTAACAAAAAATCATCTTGAAATAGTATTTTTATATATTTTGAATTCTTATCCACTTTAGATAATGCATAATTTAAATTAGAAGATGATATTCTTTTCGTTCTGCTATTAAACACATATTCTATATCCAAATCATTAGCCCATTCTAAGACTTTATCTATATTTTGTAAATTTTTTGATTGGTCTGAAATTAAAACTTTTATATTTTTATAACTTTGAGCTTGAATTTTTTTAAATGAAAAATCTAAAAATTCATGTCCTTTGTTTTTCATTTCATAACAAGGGATAACTATTGTAATTAATGGCTCCATCATTTAAACAATTTTTCTTTTAATTCAATTAATTTTATTTTTTCTTTATTTTTCATGTTTTTAAGCTCTAACCAGTCTTTTCTCATGTCATACAATAATGGGTTTATGAGAAAAATTTTCTTTTTGAATATTTAAAAGTTTAAATCTTTCTTTCTTTGTCATTCCTCGAAACTGTATCATATAATTTTCCATTTCATACATTAACGGATTTGTCATATTTGTTGGAGGATGCCACATATGAAATATGTCTATTGATGGGTTGTCAGAATAATTTATTTCTCCTACAACAGTAATAATTTTATCCCAAAACATTTGGTCTTCTGCAGCATAGCCAAAAAATATTTGTGAATCAAATCCCCCAACCTCGTAATATAAATTTCTTTCAACAAATATAGAACCACCTTTTGACCCCAACGCTGGCTGTCCAGCATACATTGGCAATTTTATACCTGGAGTTTTTTCTTCCAAAGTGTTAATATTAATCTTTTTATTAATTACTTTTTTAGTCAGCTCCTCAGATAAATACAATACCCGTCTTTTCCCGTAAGGCTGTATACATTTTGAATTGTTGAGATTTTTAAAGAGCTCTTCAAAAAAATTTTCTTTAACTAAAATATCAACATCATGTAATAAATAGTATTTTGCTTTATTAGAATATTTAACTCCAAAATTATATGCAAAACTTCTATTATATTGCTCTATTATATTACCTGGAGTCCACAAATAATTAACTATACCTTCTAATTGAGACTTACATTCTGAGATTTTACTGTGTTCTACAAAAGTTAAACAAAAAGATTTTGATTCTTTGGGTATAATAAATTTATTGTTATAATATGAAAATGATTTTTTAAAAGATTCTATTATTGGTATCAAAAATTCTTTTCTGCTTCTAAATCCAATAATTACATTAACATCAAACTCTGAATTATTAATCAAAGATATGTATGATTTCTCTTTTATTTCTTCATAAGAAAAATGATTTTTTTCAATAGCTTCAAAAATATTATTTATCATTTTGTTTATATTTAAAATAGAACTCTCCTCTGATTTTATTTCCAAGACAACTTTTTCTAATAGTAGTTTTACTATTTTTTAAACTAATTGCGGCTAATCTTAAACTTTCCCATATTTTTACTTTTTCCCCGTTTAAGTTATATTGAATTACTTGTTTATTGCTTTTTTTAATACATGGAATTTTTATTTTTAGTGCTATTTTTTTAGATTTTTTATATATCCAATAAAATCCGCCAGACCTTTTCGACCTTCCCAAACAAACTTGTCCTATCCTATTAATATTTATCTTTAAAACAAAATTAATGACTTTGGCACTACTCCATTCTTTTAAAAAATTACCATTAGTATCATATTGCAATATGGGATTGGAACACAAACTTTTAAACTCACTATGTTTTATTTTTTTGTTTTTATTCATAATAGATGATTTAAACCTCCAAACAAATCCAGCAGATGTTTTTATTCTTCCACAGCAGCAATTGCTTATTCCAGAAATTAAAGTATTTAAAAATAATGCTGCAGCACTTATGCTTTCCCATTCTTTTATAAAATTACCATTTAAATCATACTGATAAATTGGTTTTAATTTAACTGTTTCGTTATAAACCTTCATTCTATCATTTTTAAAACCAAAATTATTTCTAGCTGACCTGCATAAATTATATCCTAATTTTTCAAATTTATTATTTTTTTCATTTGCAAACAAAATAGAATTTAAACAAAGTTGTTCTTCATTAATTAAGACTTTTGCAAATTTTAATTTTGATTTTTTTTTGTCATAAGGAATATTTTTAAGTATTTCAAATATAAAATTATCTTCGCCATATTTATTCCAAGCCTTTTGAAGTTTTTGATTGTCATGATTATTATTTCTCAACTTCTTTAAGTGATATTTAAATCTTGTTTTAAAATTACAAGTGCTCCCTATATATAATTTTGAATTAATTATGTTTTTAATTATATAAATGCCAGATTCCATTTTTGTTTTAATCTATTCATTAATAAATATTATAATAAATTTTTCATCTTTTCATTAATTTCTTTTAAAGTTTTCATTAATAATTTTCTATTTGTTTAAAAGCTGGTTTTTTTAAAACTTCTTGATGGATTTCCCATTGAAGTTGTTGTCTTACTTTATCATCTGAAATTGGATTATCTCTGTTATATATATAAAGAGATTTATCATTATATTTTGTTTTCTCATATCCAGAAATTTCCATTATAGGATACATAATAGCGACATCATAAGTACAACGATAAAATTCCTCGTTTTTATCTTTCATACAAGAAAAATTGGGGTCTTGTTTTTCAATTGCATGATAAACTCCGGCTCTAAAAGTTCTAATATGAGAAACATAAAAAGGAAGTTTTCTCATTAAAGAAAATTCTTCTTTACTTTTATATGGTTGTGCAATTCCTCTTCTACCATCCGTCCAGCTAGCTTGTCCATACATTATCCAGCAATCATTTTTACAATAAAATTCATTGATATATTGAAGTACTTTATTGTTTGGTAGCCAATCATCCCCATCTAATAGAACAACAATATCATGTGGTTGACAATACTCCATTATAACTTTATGTATATTTGGCAAAGCAGTTACATTAACTTGATTTTTGACACAGATTGCCTTTTGGTCATTATGGGGCAATTTATCCCAAGAATCGTCTGTAGAAGCATCATCAATAAAAATTGTTTTAAAATTATCATATTTTTGTGTAATAACCGAACTTACACATCTTTCTATAAACTTAGATGCATTATAAAATGGTACTATTATTTTAATAGGCAATTTATCATATTCTATAGGAGTATATCCTGGGGGAACAAAAAAAGGAGGTAATGCTGATATTGACATAATTATATTTTTTTAAATTTAAATTCTATTTCTTGATGGCATCCAATTATATTTGAAAAATCTATAGATTCATAATTTATAATTTCATTATTTAAGTATTTATCATTTAATTCTTTTACTGATAAATTATATTTATCCCCTTTTCTATTGGGATGAGTTTCATTTACAATATTATTTGGAGAATTAACTAAACAACTGCGTTTATAAGCCACCATTATTTCTTTAGGAAAGTTATCAAAAACTTGTAAATTTCCTTCTAGTGTGTTTGGGTTATGGAAATTTATAGCTTTAACTAATTTTTTTATTTCTTTTGTTCTAAATGTGTGACCATCAACGGAAAGCGGATATCCGAAATCTGCATAGCTTTTTGACCAATTCCACCAAACAAATTTTTGGTCTTGATTATTTGGGACAAGGACATTATCACACTTCATAGTGTAACAATAAGTTACATTGAATCCAAGTCTAAAACTAAAACAAAATACATTAATATCCTTTAAACATTTAACTATATCATCTTCTTCAACTGTATTATATATAATATCGTCATCTGTAAAAAAACAAGTATATTCTAATTCTGTTTCCATTAGTTCTAAAGTTTGTTCTTTAAAATCAATCTCCTCAATCCAATTTATTTTTTGAAATCTTTCTTTTAATAAAAAATATGATTTTTTAAATTCTTCATTAGAATATCTATATAAAATATTAATATTAAATATATTTTGTGCATTTCTTTCGATTGATTCTAATAAAAGGTGTAATTGAGGAGCTCTATCAAAGCTAAAGATTATTGCATTTATCATTATTTTGTTTTTTTTTATATTTATTATAAAGATAATAAAAAAAAAGAAAATTTTCAAATATTTATTAAAAAATAACTCTTTAGAAATATGAAAAAAATTAAAATTAGCGAAAAAGAAATTAAACAAGATATCTTAAACGAAGCTTTAGTCATTAAAAGAAAAAAAGAACTTTTTAAAGAAGCTCAAAAAATAAATGAAGAACTTAAGCAATTAAATGAATATGGGCATCCAGGTGTAATGTCAGGATATGGATTTAAAGATTATACTGGACCAAGTCCAGTTATAGGTTTAGTAACACCTTCAAATTATGAGGAAAAAAAGCCAGAAGAATGTGGATGTAAATTAGACCAATTTCCAAAATTAGAAAAGGATATAGAAGAGTTTGGCGGAGATGAAAATGATGTTTCTCCAGAAACTTCTATAGATACTAATGAAGTACAAGTGCTAAAAAGTGAGGTCGAAGAATTAAAAAGCAAATTAGCACAATTTGAAGAAAAGATTGGGTCTTTAAATGAAGCAATGTCTGATAAATTAAAAAAATAAAAAATAATAATTTCATTTTTTTTTTACTATTTATAAAAAACTTAAAATTCAAAGTTATGGGAAAAATAGAAATTTCTAAAGAAGAAATTAAACAAATCATAAAAGAAGAATATTCTAAAAAAATTACTGAAATAAAATTAAAAGATAAATTACGCCAAATCGATGAAGAAATACAAAAAATAGTTTCTGAAGATATGGAAGAAGGTCTTGAAGAAGTAAAAACAGGTGGACAAACTACAACTGTTGGTCCTGATGGAATAACAAAAGCTAAAAAGTGGGAGCCTGAATTTCAAAAAAAAGGTAGTCATTTAGTAGAAGATGATGCTACAGAAATTTCTTCTGAAGACTTACCTAGTGATACTCCTGATGATGAGCCATTACCTGACGAAAATTTATCTGACAATGATGAAGCTAAGGAAAACCTTGATATTGAAGAAATTTTAGCAAAATTGGCAGATGCAATAGAACAAAAAATTGATTCTACTGTTGAGGAAAAAGTAGGAGGAGAAGAAGGTAAAGAAGAAATTCCAGTTACTGACGAAATCCAAACTGATGAAAATCCAGATACAGAAGAAGGTATTGATGAAAAAAAAGAAACATGTAAAGAAGGATGTGCTGAAGAAGGCGTTGTAAAAGAACAAGATGGAACAAGCGTAGCACAAGAACAAAAGCCAAAAGATGCAATTCCTTTTGACAATGGCAAAGCTGAAATTCCCAAAACAGGACAATTGGTGAGCGAATCTACAAAAAAGAGAATGCAAATTCTTTCTGGAATCAAAAAAAATGATTTTAATGATTAATTAAATAAAATAAAAGAAAACCGCTTAATAGCGGTTTTTTTATTTTAACAAAATCGTATAATATTAATTTTCTTTTAAAAGTTCTCTTCCGTCTTCAGTAAGGACTTTAACTTCTTCTCTTTCCATTAATCCATCTTGATTAATAGATATTTTTTTAGGTTGTTTTTTTACAGGTTCCACAATTTTTTGTGGGTCTATTAAACCATTCCCCCTGTTTTCTTTATTATTTTCCATAAATTTTTAATTTAATTTTTTATTATAAATATCTTAATTTTCTTCTTTTTCTTTATATTTTTCATATCTGTTTACAATCTCAATCAAAAATTTATTCCTAACAATATCTTCTGAAGTAAAATTAAATGTATTTATTTCTTCTAATCCATCTACCATTTTAATAAAATCTAAAAATTTTGAATCTTTCTTTTTTATATCATATTGACTTATATCGCCCATTAAAACAGCCTTTGAATTTTTCCCAAGTCTTGTAATCCACAATACTAATTGTTTCATTGTTGCATTCTGTGCTTCATCTAATAAAATTATAGAATCATCATAAGTAACACCTCTCATATAAGCGAGAGGCTCAACACATATTGCTCCAGAAGTTTTTAAAAATTCAGTATTCTGTTTTCCAATAATTTTTTCAAAGTTAGATATATAACTTCTCATAAATGGGGCAGTCTTTTCCTCGATATCTCCGGGTAAAAATCCCAAGTTTTCTCCACTTTCTTGAATTGGTTTGGTTATAATAATCTTTTCAATTTTTTTATCTGCTAATAAGCAAAGTGAAGCGTAACAAGTAGTAAAAGTTTTTGATGTACCTGCAGGACCTTGAACTGTTGTAAAAATATTATTTCTAATGGCCTTATAAAGCTCGTGTTGTTTTGGAGTTAATTCTATGCCCATTTTATCAATTTCTTCTTTTTTGAGAAGTAATTTTGATTTTGGTCTAATATTATACTCTTTAATTTCTTTTTTCAACTCATCTTTTACTTGAGTTCTACTATTTTGTTCCCGTCTTTTTGTCATTCTATTTTACATATTAGTTTATAATAAATATATAAAGAAAAGGAATAAAAATCAAAAAAAGAAAAATTAAAATATTTATATATAAATAAATCCTGGAAAAAATGATAAAACAAGATGAAATTAATGCTTTGCTTGCAAATGAAATAAGAAAATCTGGACTAAACGATGTTATTAAATTAGACATGGTAAAAGAAAAGGTTATGAAAAAAATTCAAGAAATGTCTAAAGATTTAACCGAAATGGAAAATCCAGCAATAGCACAAGGGCCAACTATTTTCCCAAATCCTGCAGAAGATGAGGAAAAATTTAAAGTAGCTCCAGATATTAAACAAAATAACATGGAAATTCCAAAAAATGGGATGGAGGCTGGGTCACAACCATTAGAAGTTCCAATAGAGCCGAAGTTGGCCATATCTCCAGAAACCCCAGATTTCTTAAAAAATGTAGAACCTGGAAAATTATTTGTATATGATTTTAATGAATTGAGTGTTGGAGGTGAAAATCTATCTAATAAACCATTTAAAACAATGGACAATCCAAATATTTGTAAATCGATGCAGCAAATGTGGTCTGAAAATGGAATAACAAAAGCTGAAGTCTATCAAACAAAATTTGAAAAAATTGGGGAAATTTCTTTTGATTATAAAAGTGGGGCTTCTCAATTTATACAAAAAGGAGCAGACCCAGACTTTAACATACAACAACAATATAAAGAAAATCCATATGCAGCTGACCCAGGAAAAGAAGTGGAAACTTATGTAAAAAATAATATTAATTTAGACCAAAAGGTAACTGATGTAATAACAGATATTGTAAAAAATTATTTTCTTACAAATTCTGAAAGAGCAGTAAATGAACCAGTAAAAGTAGGTAATGGGGACGAAACAAGAGGTTTAGGTGCTATTAAACCAAACGCAGAATATATAAACCCTAATGACCCATTTCCAATAAGAACTGATGGCATATATAAATCTATTCAAGAAGAAAAACTTACAATTAAAGATTTAGTTGATAAATTTCAAAAAATAGAAACTCCTCAAGATTTGAAAGAAACTTTAGAAGGAAAGAAAAAAACTGCTAAATTAGTTTATGAAGATAAAGAAATAAAAAAATTTGTTTTAAATGATAAAGAATATTACCTACCATCAAATCCAATGTCTATAAGAATGTGTTATGTTAAATAATTTTTATTTATCTATTTATTTTAACATTTTAAAATAATAAATTTAAATAAAAAAATTATGGAAAAATTTTGGAAAATAAAAAATTTAACAGATACACAGGTAAAAATTACTGTTTGTGTTAAACCAAACACAGCACCAGGAATCATTTTAAAACCTAATCAATTTTGTATAGGAAAACAACAAATGACGGCTCCTTTAGATAAACAATCAAAAACAAAGAAAGTGTCTATTGAAGAATTTGATAATTCTTACTTTTTAGAATTGGGAAAAGCTTATGATGAATCCTTTTTAGATAAAGCTAAAGAAAAAACTAATAAATATGCAAAACGATAATGCATTAACATATTTTGATTTAGAATTTGAAATCTCTGGAGAAAAATTTGGAGATTTTGAATTAAAAGAAAATATTTTTTCAGAAATTAAACATTTTGAAATTGCTAAAACTATACACAAAATTATTTTTAAAAATATTTGGGAAATAGTTTCAATAAAAAAATTAGAATATCAAATTATAAAAAAATTAAATTTTATTGATTTAATAAAAGTAAAATTAGATTTTTCAGAAAAATATAATGGCTGTTTTACAGATGAGTTATTTGGATGGATTTATTATAATGAAGATGAAAAAATAAAATCTTTCCGTTTTATATTGGATATTTCTACAGGAGAAATAAAATATCTTAAATAATTAAAAAACTATTTATATTATTTTTTAAGAATCCTATATTTAATTCATATTAAATATGGGATTTTTGCTGAGAGTAAATGGATATTTTGGATGTGGGGTAATGGAAACAAAGTTTAGGAAAGCGATTATAAAAAAATAAAGGAATAGAAATAAATAAAATTTTAAATATTAATTAATATATGGAAAATAAAACTCGTATCTTATTGATACCCAGCGATTTGATGGGTGTCGGACATTTTAGAAGTATCTGGCCAGCGCAATCAATGCAAAATAATTTTGCAAATGAAATAGAAGTAGAAATAGGAATTGATATTGATATAAATAATATAGATTACTTATCCCAATTTGATATAATACATTTTCATAGACAATTTGGTGATTATGCAAAATTCCCAGAAATATCAAAAAAACTAAGAGAAAAAGGAATAATTATGATTATGGATTTGGATGATTATTGGGAACCCCCAACTACACATCCCCTTTATGAAATTGTAAAAAAAGAAGGACTTTCAGCTAAAATATTAAATAATCTTAAACATGTTGATTGTGTTACTACAACAACTGAAATTTTTAAAAAATATATTTTAAAATATAATCCTTATGTTCATATTATTCCGAATGCACTTGATATGAATCATAAAATGTGGAAATCAGAAGTTCAAGAAAACAAATCTGGAAAGTGTAGGATTTCATGGATAGGCGGTTCGTCTCATTTACATGACCTCTTACAATTAGAAGATTCAATGTTAAAAGTTAATCTTTCACAAGAATTAGAAAATAAGTACCAAATTGTTATGTGTGGATTTGATATAAGAGGTACTATTACAGAGTTTAGACCAGATAATTCATCAACTACTAGGCCAATTAAACCACATGAATCTATATGGAATAGATTTGAACAAATTTTTACAAGTAATTATACTTTAATTAAAAATAAAGAATATGCTGAATATCTTAAGACCATAAAAAAAGAAGATTTTGAAGGATTTGAATTAGAAAATTATGTAAGAAGATGGACTTTGCCTTTAACTCAATATGGGAAACATTATGATTATTGTGATGTTTGTTTAGCGCCATTAGAAGATATTGAAAGATACAAACAACTTCCTGACGGAGAAATTGTATCAATATATGACCAAAGACCAGGTACCGTTAAAACAAGACCTCATATTTTTAATGAAGTTAAATCAGAATTAAAAATTATAGAAGCTGGTATGAAAGGGAAAGTTTTAATAGCTCAAGATTTTGGAATTTATAAAAAATTAATTAAAAATAGAGAAAATGGAATATTGATTCCTACTTTTGATAATAAAAAGGGGTGGCATAGAGCAATAAAAGAAATTATTTTAAATCCAGAACTAAGAGAAAAACTTGCAAATAATCTTCATAATTTTGTAAAAGATAAATATGAATTAAAGAATGTCACTAAAGAACGTGTTGATTTTTATAAAAAAATAATAGAAGATAAAAAAAATGGAATATTAAGTAACTTTGAAAAAGCCAGGAATATTATGAATATCCCACCAGAATCAGCTAAAAATGTTTTTAATATTCAACCTAAGATTAATCTTGCAAACTCAATTAGTCAGCCACAATCTTTAAAAGATATTTTACAAAAGACATCAAAAAAAACAATTAACCGTCCATACTAAAAATAAAAA
>Ga0265297_10000958_pt1 | contig 74787 bp, 69 predicted proteins | sample Munlanlwell13791_FD_192502 | JGI IMG/M metagenome (GOLD analysis project Ga0265297, IMG submission 192502) | Leachate microbial communities from a municipal landfill in Southern Ontario, Canada - Leachate well 137-91 | ecosystem: Engineered > Solid waste > Landfill > Unclassified | place...
CTACGCCCGGGGTGTATCACGCGGCGTGGACGCTGAGGAACGATCGCGGGGAGAGCGTGGCGAGCGGGGTGTACCTGTTCTCGGTGAAGGTGAAGGGGGTCGACGGCCGGAGCGGGAGAGTGGTCAAGAAGCTGGCGGTGGTCAGGTAGGGCGTGCTCAATGTCTTATGTGATTTCGACGGTTTATGTGCCACAATATGCGTATCAACGGTAACATGAAACGTTGGCTTGCGTGCGCGGTCGCCGTGTCCTGTCTCCGGATGCCGCTTTGGGCGGGGCTTTTGACCCCGCAGGGGGCGGCGGTGCTCGATTCCGGGGGGCAGGAGCGCAGCAGCTTCTCCAACAACGAGAAGATCACCTTGAAGCAGGTCGTGCACAACGGGGTCGCGAGCCCCAACCGCATCGAGTTCAAGTTCATCCTGACGCGCGGCGGGGCCGTGGTGTTCACGCACGCGGGCAACGCCGTCCCGGGGGCCATCGGCAACGCCTCCAGCCGTTTGACTCTGCCGATTTCCCGGTGCTGCACCGTCCCCGATAAGTACACGCTGAGCGCCGAGGCCTTCCTCGACGGAGTGACCGTGGCCCAGCCTCCGAAAGAGTTCATGGTGTCCTCCCCCAACATCGTGCCCACGTACCCGCCCAACGGTGCTAGAAAAGTCGCGCAGAAGCCGGTGACCTTCCAGTGGACCGGGAGCGGGGCTTTCCGCTACCGGGTGACGGTCTGGGGCGGGGAGAAGGGCCCGTCGTTCGAGAACCCGATCATGAGCGAGATGACGGCGGGGGGGGAGACCAGCTGGAGCTATCCGGAGACCTCGGATCCGAACAAGAAGCTCTCCGCGGACCCGCAGATCTACTGGTGGAAGGTCGAGGGTCTCGACGCCAACGGCAACGTGAACGCGGTGAGCGAGCCGCCCTACAGCTTCAGCATCGACCTCGCGACGCAACTGAGGGACCTGGCCGTGACGGAGCTCGAGGTGCTCGGCGCGGCGGGCCTTGACGGGGGCATCCCGTTCCGGGTGCGCGTGCAGAACCAGGGGAACTCGACCGAATCGAACGTGCAGCTCAAGTTCAGCGTGGGTGCCCTGCCGGCGGCCGGGAGCCCGACGCTCATCGCGCTCATAGAGCCTGGGGGCACGCTCGAGTTCGACTTCACGGGCTCCATCCCGAGCGATCAGACCGAGAGCATGGCCGTCGCCTGCGTGGAGCTCTTCGACGACAACGTGCCGAACAACTGCAGGACCGTCAAGGTGACGAGGGCGACGGGGGATTTTCGCGGGGATCTTCAGAACACCTGCCTCAGCATGCCTCCCATGCAGATCTGCGAGGCGATCCTGAGCCTCATGGCGCAATGCGGGGACGCCGACGCGAAGGAGAGCACCTGCGCGGGGGTGGAGGGGACCGTCGAGGACCTCTGCGATGTGCTCGCGGCGGAACAGTCCTGCCAGGCGGTCATCATGCCCGTCCCGGGCGCGCCGATCCCCGAAGTGCCGATCAGCCCGACGCCGGAGCTCGAAGCCTCCGGTCCTCCGCAGCCGGGCGCTCCCGCGGCCGAGGTGAGCTGCCTGAGCATGACGCCCCTGCAGGTCTGCGAGTCGATCCGGGAGCGGATGGAACAGTGCGGGGAGCCCGACGCGAAGGACAGCCGGTGCGTGGGGGTGGAGGGGAGCGTGGAGGACCTCTGCGCCGTGCTCGAGGCGGAGCAATCCTGCCAGGCGCTCATCATGCCCGCCCCGGGCGCGTCGATCCCCCAGGTGCCGATCCCCGCGACGCCGGAGCCGGAGCCCGTCGCCCCGCCGGTCACTTTCGCGGCCGAGACGGACTGCCTGAACATGACTCCCATGGAGGCCTGCGAGGCGATCCGGGAGCGGATGGAGCAGTGCGGGGATCCCGACGCGAAGGACAGCCGGTGCGTGGGGGTGGAGGGGAGCGCGGAAGCCCTCTGCGCGGTGCTCGAGGCGGAGCAATCCTGCCAGGCGATCATCATGTCCGTCCCTGGCGGGCCGCCGGTTCCCCGGGTCCCGATCCCCGCGACGCCGGAGCCCGAGCCCTTCGGCCCTCCGGGCGCTCCCGCGGTCGATGTGGAGGAGGATACGGGGCAGGAATGGCGCGGCATGGCCGCGCCGTTCGCGCGGGGCGACCGCACGCTCGTCATCGACGATAACAAAGAGTGGAGGCGGGAGTGGAGCCGCTTGAGCGACGAGAAGGTCCCGAAGCTCAGATTCAAGAACGTCATGGTCGTCGGCGTGATGGCCGGGAGCCTGAGCCGGGCCAAGGGGATCGATATCGAGGAGATCCTCACGAGTCTCGAGGGCCTGACCGTGCGCTATCGGCTCGTCGGCAAGACGAAGGCGAGGGCGGGGGAGGCCGCACGCGTTCCCTTCCATCTGAAGGCTATTCCGAAGACTGGAGCCCAGATCCGCTTCGAGCGGATCGAGGGCCGGGAGGAACGATGAGCAGACTATGCAAGGTCTTGTGCGCCGCGGCGCTCGCGGCGGTCGTAGGACGTCCCGCCTGGGCCGGCGGGACCGTGGCGGGGGTGGTCATCTCGCTGAAGGGCTCCCCCATGGTCATCGGCACGGACAAGAAGGAGAAGAAGCTCAAGGTCAACGGGTTCGTGTATGAAGGCGACACGGTCAAGACCGACGTGGGCGAACTGGTCGGGATCGCGTTCGTGGGCGGGGCGGAGCTGCGCATCAACGAGGGCTCCGAGTTCGTCATGGAGTCCGGCGGCGGGAGGCAGGTCACGAGCGTGAAGACGCGGGTCGGCCAGGCCTGGACGCGCCTGCTCCACGGCCGCGCCGGCATGCAGGTGAGGAGCCCCATGGCCGTGGCCGCGGTGCGCGGCACCGAGGCGGACGTGGACGTGCAGGACCGCATGACGGTCAAGGTCTACGAGGGGCTCGTGGACGTCTTGAACGACAAGGGCAAGCAGTCCTTGGGCGCGGGCCAGATGGCCGAGGTGGGCGGCGTGGGGCAGGCTCCGGGGGCGCCGCGCAGGATGAGCCAGGGCGACTACGGGAACTGGCAGGAAGGCCTGCAGGCCAAGGATCTGGACAAGAGCCTGAACAAGCTCAAGGCCGAGGCCGACCGCATCAAGGAGAAGCAGGTCCAGGGCAAGGGGAAGACCATCAAGCTGAAGCTGGAGAAAAAGAAGTAGTCGAGGGTCAGCCCTCTTCTTGTTCTTGGAGCAGTTGTCTTAGTCTGCGTATCGTCTTGAGCATCTTCTCGCGTTCAGCCTTCCACGCGAGCAGCCGGGTCGTCGCCTCCGCGCGCCAGGCTTTGAACCGCTCGAGTTCCGCGCGCAGCCGCTCACGCTCGGACTTCCACGCCGGCAGACGCTTCTCGACTTCCGAGCGCCACGCCTTCAGGCGCTCGAGCTCCTCGTGCTCGGACTTCCACTCCGGCAGCCGTTCCTTGAGGCGGTCGAGTTCCGCGCCGAGGGCCTTGCGTCGCTCGGCTTCGGCGCGCGCCTCCTCCTCCACGGCCCGGAGCGTGAGGCGCTGCCGCTCCGCGTCCGCCGTCGCCGTCCCCCTCTCCCGCTGCAGCTCGGACTCGAGGCTCTTCACCCGCTCCGACAGGGCTTGGGACCGCTCCAGCGCCGCGCCCAGCTTGGCACTCGCGTCGTCGAGCTCCCGGGGCCTTTCGAGCGCCTTCCGGCTCCAGGCCTCCATCTCCGAGAGCACCTTGGCCCGTTCGGCTTCCCAGAGAGCCTTCGCGCGGTCGTGCTCGGTCCGCAGCCTCGCTAGTTGGGACTCCAGAGCGGTCTGTTGGGCGCGCGCCTCGTCGGCTTGAGCGCGCGCTTCTTCGGCCAGGCGCCGAGATCCCTCGCAGGCTCTGAGCGCATCGTGCGCCGGGGTGGCCGCAGCTTCTTCCAGCTCTTGGACCCGGAGGGCGAGGCGGTCGCGCTCGGCCGTCAGGAGCGCCTTGCCCCTCTCCCAGGCGAGGCGCTGGGATTCGAGCCGCTCTGAGACGAGCTTCTCGAGAGCGGCCAGATGCTCCTGGGACTGCTCCCGCAGGAGCGCGCGCAGGCGATCGGCCTCCTCCTGGAGGCTAGCCAGGCACGAGCGGCTGTGGTCTTCGAGCTGCTTGCGCTCCTCGTCCAGGGCCGCCTCTTTCTGCTCGAGCCGCATCTGAGCGATCTTGCCCTGGAAATGCCCTCTGCGCTCGGCCTCCGCGGCCTTCGCCGCCCACTCGCGCTCGGACGATTCGATGCGGCGTTCGACGGCCTCGCGCAGCCGGGTCTCCTGTTTGGCCTTGGATTCGGCTTCGGTCCTCTGGCTTTCAAGGGCATGGATGCGCTCCAAGGCCCAACGCAGAGCCATGCGGGCGGTGTCCAGATTCTCGATCGCCTCGAGGTTGGCGAGATTCGCGGGGTAGTCCGGCTTCGAGTCTTCCATTCAACCCAAAGGATACATCGCGGATGTTAAATTTTCAATATAAAACCTAATAAAACATTAATATTCCATATATAAATAACATCTTGACAAATGGGGTTATTGGGGTTAACCTGAAAAGAATCAGAAATGTCGGCGCCATATACTCTTTTCAGCAAAACATGAGACACCCGGCTGTCTTGGTGCTGACAATCCTCGTCGCGCTATCGAGTGAGTCCTCTGTCGCCCAGACGACCCTTCCCGGCCGGTACTCAGCCAGTCTCCAATTCACTGTTCCCGCGCCTGATCCCGTGCAAGCCGGAGAGACCCTGGCTCTCCAGGTCCTGGCGGTCAATACCGGCGATCGGGGGCGGGCCGGTGTGATAGAGGCCGGCGACTGGGAAGCCGGCAGCTACTACTGGGTGGCCGAGATCTATGACCTGGAGAACAACCTCGTGGCTCGTACGGATCAGGTCTCTCCAGTCGATGCTGTCAAGGGCGGCGAAGTCGCCGCCATCTCCCTGCCTTTCAAGGTCCCTGAGACCATGGCGGGCCGCCGGCTGTACCGGGTCTTCCTCGTCAAGGACGCGCAGACCCTGCTCGTCTCGGACTACAGGCCGTTCCAGGTCGTGGAGAAAGCGGTCGCGCCGCCGCCGGAGGTGACGGACTACCGGCTCGAGGGGAACATCACCGTTTCCTACAAGAACAACAGCCGGTACAAGTGGAAGGACCATTCCGCGGCGACCACGCTCAACACGGTGGGCAAGATCAAGGACTGCTCGTACCTCCTCAACGCCTACCTGCTCCACGAGCCCGGCAACGTCTTCGACCCGTTCATCATCCTCGGCTCGTTCTACGCCCCGTGGGGGACCATCTACGCGGGCGACGTCTCCCCTTCGCTCGGGCCCATCTCGGTCAACGGGCAGGCGATGCGCGGGGCCGTGCTGGAGCAGAAGCGCGGTTCCAACGACTGGTCCGTGCTCGGCGGGCAGATCATTGAATCCCAACCCGGCAACCGGACGACGAACGGACGGTACGCGCGCTCGCTCTACGCGCTCAAGTACGGCCGGGAGATGCCCGGGAGGGTCAAGCTCAACCTGAACTACTTCCTCAGCTCGGATGAGACCGGTTCGCTCTCGAACGACCCGAACTCCAGCGACTTCAGGGGCCCGACCCTGAACCCGCGCAAGAACCGGGGCTACGGGCTCGACCTCCTCTGGACCCCCGCCCGGCGTCTGAGCATCATCCTCGCCTACCAGTCGAACGCCTACAGCTACGAGGGGGGGGACTGGAAGGACACGGCCTACCGGGGAGAGGTCAAGTTCGACCGCCAGTACTTCAAGACCCGCGCCTATCTGCAGCGGGCCGGGCCAAAATTCGTGGCCTTCGCCTCGCCCTCGGTGGTGGGAGACCGCCTGACCTACGACTTCTCCTTCGGGGTCTACCCCGCGTCCTGGTACAACTTCTCGATGAGCTACAACCAGAACAAGAACAACCTGGAGTCCAACCCGAACATCACCACCATCACCCAGGGCCTGATGGGCACGAGCCACAACTTCCAGTTCCCGACGCGGACCGGCCTGGGCCTGTCCTACACCATCAACACCACGAAGAGCCAGCCCTCGACCATGGACAGCCAGACCACGACCATGGGCGCGAACCTGTCTCAGTCCGTGGGAAGGCACAGCGGTTCGCTGAGCATGCAGACGAGCCAGTTCAAGGACAAGAGCGCGACCGGCCTGAATCTGGACACCCAGACCCTCTCGTTCTCGGTGAACATCGGCCTGCCCAAGAAGTGTTCCTCCTCCTTCGGCGTGACGCGCTCGGAGACTCGGGACAAGCTCGAAGGGTCGAAGCGCACCTCCATGACCGCGTCGCCGAGCCTTTCTGTCCCGTTCAAGCCGGGCTTGACCGGGCAGTTCTGGGGCAACTACTCGATCGTCCAGAACACCTCGCCCACCTTCCCCTCGGACACGGCCACGATGTCGTTCAACTCCGAGCTCACCAAGATGTGGAGCCAGAACACGGCTGTGACGTGGGGGCTCGGCTACAACAGCTTCCAGGACAAGAAGACCACCTCGGCGAGCCATACCGAGCTGCTGTTCAATTCGCGGATCAGCTATTCCTTCTGAGGGGCTACCGCTTCCTCTTGGCCGCTTCCCGCTTCTCGAGGTTCGTCAGGAACTTCCGCAGCTTCTCGTCGTTCGGAGCCAGGGTCAGCGCGCGTATCCAGGCCTTGCGCGCCTCCTGGAAGTGGCTGAGGGCGAAGTGGGCCGAGCCCAGGCGCTTGAGCGCCACCACGTCGTTGGGCTCCAGGGCCAGGACCTGGTTCAGGAGGTCCGCGGCCAGGGGATACTTGCCGTCGTAGATGTAGTTGAGCGCCACTTGGCGCTTGTAGTCCAGGAGGCGCATCCCGGGCGTCACCGTCTCGCGCCCCAGCTCCGGAGCCTCCTCCAGCACGAGGGTCAGGAGTTTGGAGAAGCGCCGGTCCTTGGGGTCGAACTCCGTGGCGCAGACCAGGCCGTTGTAGGCCAACTGCAGGTCCTCCTCCCGGCCCAGGTAGCCCTCGATGCCGCGCAAGGCCATGGCCCAGGCCTGGCCCCGGGACGGCAGCTTGGGGACGATCTCCGACACCCGCTGCAGCCGCCTTCCGAGCTTGCGGTAGAGCAGCTGCGTGGGGTCGCGCTCGAGCAGGCGCTGCACCGCGACCCAGGCCCTGTAGTATTGCCCGGAGCGGACTTGGGCGAAGACGGCCTCCTGCTCCTGCTTGTCGCGCTGGTCGATCATCTCGCGGGCCTGCCGGATCATGGTCTGCGCGGTGTTCTGCTCGGGGTCCAGGCGCAGGATCTCGCTCCACTCCTGGATGGCCTGGCTGTAGCCCCCGGCCTTGTAGTACTCGAAAGCCTTGTCGTAGCACTGCCTGACCTGGGTCGCGATCTGGGCCTTGAGCTGGGCTTCCGTGGGCACGGCTTCCGCCGCGTGGGCCGCGCACAGGAGGCAGAGCCGGAGCAATAGACTAGCCGGCACTCTTGCGCACCTCCCGGACCAGCCGGATCTCGATGCGGCGGTTCCTTCGACGCCCTTGCTCGGTGTCGTTCGGGGCCACGGGGCGATACTCGCCGTAGCCTCGAGCCAGGAAACGCTCGGGCGCGAGCCCCTGCCCCACGAAGAACTCGATGACGGAGAATGAACGCGCGGCCGAGAGCTCCCAGTTCGTCCGCAGGCGGCCGCCCACGATGGGGACGGGGTCCGTGTGGCCCCCCACGAGCACGGGGTTGGGGGCCTCGGCGAAGAGCTTGGCCAGGGGGGCGAGCACGCGCGCCGCGTCCGGGGAGAGCCGGTCCGAGCCCAGGTCGAAGAGCACGGGGGTGGGGAGCGTCAGGTGGACGTAGCGGGCGGTCACCCGGATGCCGAAATCGTCGAGCTCCAGGCGCTGCATCTCCTCCTTCATCCGCATGGCGAGCTCGGCCTCGCGGAGCTTGGCGTCGGCCTCCGACTGGGTCTTGGCCGGGGCCATCTCCTTCTCGATCTGGGCGACGGCCTTCTCGTACTCCGGCGAGCGGTTGTCGGCGTAGGAGTAGGCGAAGAGGGCCAAGAACAGGATGACCATGTTCGACATGAGGTCCGCGTAGGGCACCATCCAGAGCGAAGTGTCGAGCCCCTCGGACCCTCCGAGCTGGACGAGGAACCTGCGGGACCGGGAGCCCTCGCCGCTCACTGCTCGGCCTCCTTCTGCCGGAGGATGAGGACCTCCACGCGCCGGTTCGCGGAACGGCCTTCGGCCGTGGCGTTGTCTGCGATGGGGTGGTATTCGCCGTAGCCGGCCGCGACGAGCCGTTCCGGGGCGACCCCGTCGGCCGATAGGCGCTCGATGAGGGAATGCGAACGGGCGACGGAGAGCTCCCAGTTGCTCCGGTACGGGCCTGAGACCACGGGGATGACGTCGGTGTGGCCCTCGACGATGACCTCGTTGTCGATCTGCCGCAGGACCGCGGCGAGCAGGGAGACCGCGCGCTGGGCCGATGCGGCGAGCTCCGCGCTCGCCGTGCCGAAGAGGATCTTGTCCAGGAGGCGCACCCGGATGTACTCCTCGGTCTCCTGGACTTCGACGGAGCCCTTGAGCTCGGGGGAGCTCAGCAGCTCCTTGAGGTCTCGGGCCGCCTGCTCCTCCTTGAACTCGGCGACCACGGCTTCGGCTTCCCGTTCCTTGGCGGTGGCGACGATGCCCTTCCCGTCGAAGCCGCGGACCATCTCCTCCTGCATCTGGCGGCCGCCCTGGGTGAGCACGTACATGACGAGGAAGAACAGCATCAGGTTCGTCATCATGTCGCTGAGCACGATCATCCAGAGGGGGTTCTCCTCCATCGTGCTCGGGGACATGCGGTGCATGAAGGGGAGCATGTCCCGGTCCCTAGGCCGCGACCTTGTGCGGCTTGGCGCCGCCCTGGCGCAGGGAGAACGAGAGATAGGCCTCGAGCTTCTTGGCCACGAGCCAGGGCGCCTCGCCCGCATGCAGGCAGAGCACCCCCTTGGCGATCATCTCGCGGTTGAGGACCTCCTCGTCGGAGTAGAAGGTCAGCTTGTTGGCGATGGGCAGGAAGAAGAAATTGGCCGCGAATATGCCGTAGAAGGAGGCGCTCATGGCCACGGCCATGGAGGCTCCCATCATGGACGGGTTGGTGATGTTGCGCAGGACGTGGACCACCCCGATGAGCGTGCCCAGGAGGCCGAAGATGGGGGAGTAGGTCCCGGCCGAGCGGAATATCCCCGCGACCTGCAGGTGCCTCTGGCGGGTGGCGATGATGTCGCGCTCGGCGCGGTCCTGGATCACGTCCCGGTCCAGCCCGTCGATGAGCATCTGGAGGCAATCCATCATGAACGGGTGCGGCATCCGGTGCATCTCCGCGGTCAGGGAATCCAGGCCTTCCTTGCGCGCCTTCTCGGCCATGCGCACGAAGGCGTGGATGAGCGTGGTGGCCCGGGCGCGCTTGGGGGGGATGACCATCATTTTGACCGCGTTGGGCACCTGCTTGAGCGCGGACCAGGGGTAGCTGATCATGACCGAGCCCAGGGTCCCGCCGAAGATGAGGACGATGGCCTCGACGTTGAGCAGGAACTGGGCCATGTCGCCGGCGACGAGGATGAATACCACCACTCCCAGGCCGATGATCGTGCCCAGGATCGTCATCAGGTCTAGCATGGGCTGATCCTCACGAGGTCCCCTTGCTCGGCGGTTCCGGGAGGTCTAAAAAATCGAAGGCGCCCGGCGCGGAGGGAGATTCTCCGGGGAGGCTTCCGAGCTCCGGGAAGTCCAGCTCGTCGAAGACCGAGTCCTTGGTCCCGGGAGGCATGGTGCCCATGTCCAGCGGGTCGTCCGGATTCTCGGCCGGGAATTCTTCTTCCGCGACCGGCGCCGGAGCCCGCGCGGCCGGCGCGGGTTTGGGCGGCTCCGCGGGTGCGGGCGTCGGCGCGGCCGCGGGAGGCTTCGCCTGCGGCTCAGGAGCCGCGCACGCCGGGGTTTCCTGGGGGGGTGGCGCCGTCTTCCCGTTGCCCTTCCTCTTAGGGGCCGGCTCTTCCTCGGCATCGAGGTCTTCCGGCGGAAGCCGTCGCTTCCTGGGCTTCGGAGGCTCGGCCGCAGTGCTTTCGACCTGCTGAGGCGCAGCGACCGACACGTGGATGACCGGGGTCTGGGGCGCGGGCGCGGCGGCCGGCGCCCGCGGCTCGGGTGCGGTCAGCCCCAGGTCCAGGACCTGGACCGACTCGTCCTCGGGCCCGGCGCCGTCCGGAGACCCTTCGGCGCCCTTCTTGAACGTGATCTTGCCTTCGTGCACGAGCTGGGTCAGGGCCGTGAGCACCTTCTTCTGCTCCCGGTTGAGCGCGTCCGGGGGAAGCTGCTGGGAGAGCTCGATCTCCTGGGAGAGCCACGCGGCGAGCCCGCCGGTCAGCTTCGGCAGCAGCTGGCTGCGCAGGGCTTCGTTGGACTTGAGCACGGCGGCCAGGCTCTGCACCGGGATGCGGCGGGTCAGGATCTTGAGTTCGTTGGACTCCAGGAGCGCGATGTCCTCGATGAGGATCATGCGGTGGCTGAGTCTCGCGCTGAGGTTCTGGTCCTCGTCCGCGACCGTCTTGAGGACCTCCTCCTGCAGACTCGTCGGGGACGACTCCAGGATGGACGCCAGCTTATCCTCCCCGCCCATGAGGTACTCGATGCGCTTGCGCACGTCGTGCTCGATCGCCTTGACGTCCTTCTCCTGGAGCTGGACGACCTTGCTCATGTGCTTGACCACCTGCTGGCGCATGGCGGGGGCCATCTGCTGGAGCAGCTGGGAGGCCAGGGCGGAGGGGACGTATTGGATCACGACCGCGGCCATGCGGGAGTCCATCGTGCGCATGAGCACCTTGAGCATGGGGAGATGGCGCTCCTCCAGGAACGAGAACGGCAGGGCCTCCGGGGCCCCTTCCTCGCCCTCGGACTTGCCAGCCTGCGGGAGCGCGGCCTGCACCACGGTGGTCGCGGCCGGGGCGGCTTCCGCGGGCGCCGCCGCCGGGGGTTTCGCCGCCACCGACGCCTGCAGGGCGATCATCTCGCGCATGACGTTGAGCAGGGGCTTCAGGAATCGGGAGTAGACCAGGACCACGGCGACGAAAACGAGCAGGAGCCAGAGGCCGGACACGAGCCAGGAGTTCCCGAGCGGGCTTGCCGCGGCCTCGGCGGCAGCTTTCCCCATCCTCCCCGCCGGGGCCTTGGCGGAGCGCTTTAGGTCCATCTTGCGCACCGTGACCCGGTCTCCCCGCTGCGGCTTGACCGCGAGAATGTCGTCGGCGGTCTTGCGCACGAGCTGCAGATCCGCCTCGCTGGCGGATTGGTCCACGAGGATGTCCGCGGAGATGCTCTTGACCATGGTCCTGGCGGTGGAGTCCGCGCGGTCGCCCGCCAGGGTGTCCTTGATCGGCACGCCCGGCAGGATCTCCGCTTCAGCCGCCTCGGAGGCGGTGAGCGTCTCCACGTTGACCATCACGATGACGTCCTCGGTGCCGAGCACCCGCTGGAGCACGGCCTGCAGGCGCTTCTCCAGGGAGGCTTCCAGGGCCACCTTGGCTTCGATCTCGCGCGAGGCCGAGGCGGGCGTGGTGGTCGCGGCGTGCGTCAGGGGAAGGGCCCCGCCGAAAAGCAGACAGGCCGACAGGACTGGATGCGGGATCCGGTGCACGTTCATGAGAAAAAACCGCACTTCCCGAAGGTTAACATCGGGGGGGCGGAATGTCAAGGCGCGGGCAACGGAATTGTAACATCTGCCGGAGATTGTGATACAATCCCGGCTAATGCTTTTCTTCGGGGAACAGAAAAAGAAGACCATCCTGCTCGTTGACGACGACGTTTCTGTGCGCACCATGCTGGGGATGCTCTTCCAGTCCCAGGATTACGAGGTGCTGGAGGCCTCCAGCGGGGACCAGGGCGTCCGGTTGGCGATCGAGAAGCTGCCGGACGCCATCATCCTCGACGTCATGCTGCCGCAGATGTCCGGGTTCGAGGTCCTCGGGCTGCTCCGCTCCAACGAGAAGCTCGCCAAGACGCCCATCGTCATGTGCACCGCCAGGGACACGCTCGACGACGTGGAGCGCTGCCTCTCCGCCGGGGCCAACGACTACATCCAGAAGCCCTTCGACCTGAAGACCGTCTTGGGGAAGATCCAGAAGCTCCTCTCCCCGGCCTAGCGCCCCAGGGACTGCCGTCCTAGTTCAGGAGCCCGGGCCGCCCGAACTTCGGCCCCGTGCGGGAGGCCCGCGGCTGGCGCCGGATGTCGGTCACTTTGGACTGGTAGAAGAGCAGGACCTTGCGCACGTAGAAGCGGCTCTGGCGGAGCCACCATCTCGAGCGCAGGAAGTGCGGCCCGGCATGGTAGGAGGCGACCACGCGCTGGACGACCCAGAGAGGGGCGTCGCGGTAGGAGACGCCGCGGAGCTTGTAGAGCTTGAACGCCCTGTCGAAGAGGTGGGCCAGATAGGCGGTCCCGGCGCGGATGTTCTCCTCCGGGTCGTTGAGCCGGTGGCGGTCCCCGCCCACGGACTCGGCGGTCCCGGGCAGCATCTGCATGAGCCCGAGGGCCCCGGCCGGGGACTTCGCCGCCGGCTTGAACTCGGATTCCGCGGCGATGATGGATTTGACCAGGCGGGGGTCGAGCCCGTACGCGCGGGAGTACTTCACGATGAGGTCGTCGTACCGGTCCGATTTCTCGGGTGCGGAGAGAAGGATGCGGAACGTCCTCTCGTAAGCCGGGCTTGCCTGCGGCGGTCTGACCACGAGAGGATAGCGCAGGGACTTCAGCTTGCCCTTGGGCAGCCTCTTCGGCATGCGCTCGACCCTCTCCGGGAGAGGTTCCGGCTCCGGGGGCAGCGGCTCCAGGAGCGAGGGGGGCAGAGGCCTGACCGAAAAGACCCCTGCCGGGATCTCCGCCAGGGCGATGAAGGTCGGACCCCCTTCCGTCGCATGCGAAGGGTGTCCGGCACTTACAGGGGTCTGGTCGGATGCGTGGGCGCTCAGGAGCGAAGCGGCAAGCCAGACCGGCGCTAGAACACGACTAAGGCCCACCAAGGCTACTATTATACCAAACGCCCGCCGTTCTGTAATGGGGCATCGGCCCCTGGTGCAATATGGGACTTTGGACCCAGGAGCCGGGTCCATTTGGCTCTACCAAGTCTAATGGCGACCTGCTACCGTAGCGTTAGGATGAACACGCCCATCCTGTCGGCGCTGCTGTTGGCGGCGTCTCCCTCCGTCTGGGCCGATGCGCGCTCGGAGCGGGAGGTGCGGGACGCGGTCACGCGCGCCGTCCCAAGCTGGCGGAGCAGCGCTCCGGCCGTCATGCCTCAAGGCGCCGATTGGGTGGACATGGGGACATACCAATTCGTCCCGCCCGCGACCCCGGAAGGCGTGCACGCCAGGTTCTGGAGCCAGATCTACCGGATGGAGCGCAAGCGCGCGGCCTACGGCGAGGGGAGCGGGGACGGCCTGGTGGAGGGCATCCAGCAGGACCTGGCCAAGCTCTCCAGGCAGGAGCAGTTCGACGCCATGCTGCGCTTCCTGCGCATGACCTTCCATTATCGAAGGCGCGAGGACCCCAAGAGCCAGGTCCAGGACAGGGTCTTCCACAACAACCGCTTCATGGAGGAAGTCCGGGACTTCGCCAGGCTGGCGCGCAAGGCGGCCGACGAGAAGAAGAACGACACCTATCTCAGGCTCTTCGCCAGCGTCCGGGCGCTGGCCTCGGCCGGGCCGGAGGGGCTGCGGCTGTCCAAGGAACTCGCCGAGATCGCGCCCGACAACTCCTCGGTGCTGAGCCAGCTGGCCCAGGATTTCTTCGACGGGGGGGACCTCTCCAGCGCCATCGATGTCAGCCGCCGTGCGATCCAGCTGCAGCCGCAGGGGGCCGACGCCTACACGATCATGGCGAGCGCGAAGTATCAGCTCAACGATTATGAGGGGGCCTACCGGGCGGCGTCCGCGGCCGTCAAGGCCGATCCCGCCGACCGGGTCGCCTCCAATATCCTGCAGCTGACCCGCGACCGGGTGCCCCTGCCCGCGGTGCTGTCCTCATCGCAGGGCTCGCACGATAGGACCGGGCGCCGGATGGTCTTCTACATCCTGTGCACCATGGTGGGCGGCTTCCTCGTGGCCCTCGCCCTGCTGCACACGGTGGCCGGCCTGGGCGCGCGCCGCGACACGGCCGCGGTGCAGGTCCGGGACCCGACGCAGCCGCCGGACGCGCCCCCGCCGCTCGTCGGCGGGAGCTACCGCGTCACGCGCAAGATCGGCACGGGCGGCATGGGGCACGTGTTCGAGGCGCAGGACGTGCGGCTCGACCGGCGCGTGGCCATCAAGCAGATGCGCGAGGAGATCAGCTCCAACCCGAAGGAGAAGGCCCGTTTCCTGCAGGAGGCCCGCACCGTCGCCTCCCTCAAGCATCCGAACATCGTTGAGATACACTCGGTGGTGAGCGAGGGCGGCGAGGTGTACCTCGTCTTCGAGTACGTGGACGGGCACACGGTGTCGCAGTACCTCGACCACTACCACCGCTTGGCTTTCGGGCACGCCTTGTGGATCATGCAGGGCGTGGGCGCGGCCCTGGAGTACGCCCATCTGCGGGGGATCATCCACAGGGATCTTAAGCCCTCGAACATCATGATCACGCGCGACAAGTCGGTGAAGGTCATGGATTTCGGCGTGGCCCGGCAGGCGAAGGACACCCTGCAGACCCTCTCCATGGCCGACGCGGCGAGCGGGACCCCTCCGTTCATGGCCCCGGAGCAGGACCACGGCCAGGTGTGCAAGCAGTCCGACGTCTACGCCCTGGCGGTCTGTTTCTACCAGATGCTGACCGGCGAGCTGCCGTTCCGCGGGACCGGCGCGTCTTTGGCCCTGGCCAAGATGAGCAACTCCTACACCCCGGCGTCGAAGGTCGTCCGGGGCCTTCCCGCCGGATTGGACGAGGTCATCGCTTGGGGGCTCGATCCGGATCCCGTCCGCCGCTGCCCGAACCCGGCCAAGTTCGTCTACAGCCTGCAGAGCCTGATCGGAGTCAACGGGCAGGAGGGGCTGTAAAGAGAAGCCCCCCTCGCGGGGGGCGTGAAGCTTGGTTGGGGAAGGATTCGAACCTTCGAAGGGCTGAGCCCGCTGGTTTTACAGACCAGTCCATTTGACCGCTCTGGCACCCAACCTTTTCCGAATGCGGCCGAGCAATTCTACCTTATCACGCCTGGGGTGACAATGGGGAACCGCCTCAACAAGGAAGGGCCATTATTTTTGACACAAAAGCAGCATATTATTTGTGTCAGATATGGGTAAGCCACAGCTGTCCGGGAAACCCAGGAATGGGTTTGCTGCTGCTGCTTCCAGTTGCCCCGGCCTCCGTTTCCGACATTTTAGTCCTTCTATTTCCAGCACTTTTCACATCGCCCGGGCGATGTGAATAATGCTGTGTTTTGCGTCACTTTTTTTCGCAAATGTGAGGAGTTTAACACGGATATCCCGCGCAGATGCGGCCTCGATCTGATGCTGTCCGGAATCATGTCTTGAGCAAATCTCTCTGAAAGACTCCGATTGGAAGGGAACGCATCCAGGATTCGAGATGTTGGAGGCCGTCCGACTCAGGCGCAAGCCGACCAGGCGGGCGTTCCGTCGATGATTGATGCATCCGTCGCTCACCGCCGAGCCTGGGTCCGCCCCGGAGAGCAGAATTTCCCCGGACAGTTCTGATGGGTAAGCATGCCGGTTCCACCGATAGCCGCATACTCAGCTTGATCATGAGTCGTCCCGCCGGTTGGGTGTTCACACCGGCGGACTTGAGCGACTTGGGCAGCCGGGACGCCGTTGCCGGGGCTCTGAAACGGCACAAGAAGGCGGGACTTATCCGCCAAGTCGCGCGGGGACTCTACGACTCTTTCCCGGTTTTAATTCAGATTAATCTAAGTCTATGCTAAAAACCAGACTGTAATCACGGTTTGGATTATTTAGTATTGACAAATTCTATTCCATACTCTATTCTATAAGCATGCCTAAAAGCCCACGGATTGATTTTGACAGAGTGGCAACGGATCTTAGAAAGCACCTCCTCAACGGAGTTTCAAGTGCTAGTGAGGCATGCAAATATCTTGGAATTAGCCAGTCAACGTTCTCAAGAGTTGTAACTCGGCTTACCGATGAGCTGTTGATAGTTGGCCGTGCCAGTAAGACTCGGTATGCTTTGAGAAGGACAATCCCTGATGTCGGATCCCAATGCCCAGTCTATCGCATCGATGAACAGGGGAAGACTTCCAAGTTCGGGACTTTGCATGCGATACACTCGCGAGGGTTCTATTGCGAATCATCTCTTGATGCTAAGAACAAGAGCCATTTCTTCCCAGACTTCCCCTATTTCCTGGATGACTTGAGACCCAGTGGCTTTTTAGGACGGCTAATTCCCAAGCAACATCTAGATTTGGATTTGCCAAAGAGGATCGATGATTGGACAGCCAATGACTGCCTGAAATATCTCACACGCTTCGGGCATGACTTGATTGGAGATTTAATTCTTGGAGATGAGGCATTTCAGCGTTATTTGGATGCAAACCGGGGGAGGCCTCATTTTATCTCGCGTGATGAGCGAAGCGAGGAATATCCAAAACGGGCGATTGATGTCCTGAAATTCGGCGATCCTGGGTCCTCTGCAGGCGGGGAACAGCCCAAATTCTCGGCCATAGTCGGCCCAGAGATCACGCCCGTTCTTGTGAAGTTCTCTCCGAAGATCGAAGACAATGTGAGTCGGAGACGCGCGGATCTCATGATTTGTGAGCACCTCAGTCTTGATGTCATAAGACGGTCCGGACACTCCGCTACCGAGTCTGAGCTTATTCAGGGCGAAAATCAGATTTTCCTGGAGGTTAAGCGATTCGACCGCACGGGGATACGAGGACGACTAGGCCTTGCGTCGCTTCGGGCCCTTGACGCCGAGTTTGTCGGCAATGGAAAGACATGGACGGAGATTTCTCAAGGGCTCTTGAAGCGGAGATTAATAGATGAAGATGCCTATCGCGATATTCGTTGGGCGGAGTGGTTTGGACACTTTATTGGGAACACTGATATGCATCCCGCGAATATGTCCTTCTATTTCCAACTCCCTCGGGTCGTCGGACTGGCTCCAGTCTACGATATGCTGCCTATGCTGTACGCCCCACAGAACGACCAAATCATCGAGAGGGAATTCCATCCGCCTTTACCAAAGCCTGACGATGCTGAAATCTGGCGGAGCGCTTGGACGGCTGGATGCGAGTTTTGGACGGCCGTGAGCAATGATGCGAGGATATCCTCGAACTTCCGGCAGATCGCTCGGAAGAACCTTGAGCACCTGCGATCAATCGAGGGATTGAGAGAACTCCTTCCCTAACGTTTACCCCCTGCCGGTCCATCCGTCAAGGGCGTCTTGCGAAATCCTGGGACATGGGCTATCTTTGACAGGACATGGAATTCACTCCGGTCTACTGGTTCATCCTGATAGGCGCCGTCGCGGCGTTCGCCATCGCGAAGCGGATGATGCAGGGCTGGCCCGACGAGTCCCGCAGGCGCCAGGACGCCGCCGAGCTCGGCTTCCGGTTCCTCGAGGCGCAGACCCCCGACTCCCCGGAGCCGGAGTTCATCCCGCGCCTCTACTCCGAGGCCGTCCACCTGCCGGGCACGCACTTCTCCTTTCACAACCATATGCGCAGGGAGGGCTCGGGCCGCGTGCTCCACGTCTTCGACCTGGCGGAGGAGCTGCGCTCCCGCCGCTCGAGCTCCCTGGAGAGCCTTCAGACCGCGGCCTTGTTCAAAGACGGCCGCGCGAGGTTCCCGGTGTTCATGCTGGCTCCCGGCATCCTGCGGCACGCCAAGCGCGTGGACCTGGATCTGCCGTTCTTGAAGAGGTACACCCTGCTGGCCGACGACAGCGCGGCCGCCGCGGACCTGTTCCTGGGCCGCCCGTCCGGCTTCCTGGAGGGGGAGGACGGCTGGACGCTCGAGGGAGCCGGCTCCTACGCCCTGCTCTTCCGTGACAGGAAGACGGAACCGGCGCTGCGCCCCTTCGTCCAGGCGGCCGAGAGGATCTTCGAGGGGCTGCTCTAGGCCGGACAAATCGTCGCGCTGTCCGCCGGCGCCTTCGAGGCCTACCTCGGCAGGATGAAGAAGAACCGCGAGCCCTTGCCCGGCTCGCTCTCCACGCCGGCGGACCCGCCGTGGGCTTCCACGATGTGCTTGACGATGGCCAGGCCGAGCCCGGTGCCGCCGAGTTCCCGCGAGCGCGCCTTGTCCACGCGGTAGAAGCGCTCGAAGATCCTTTGCAGATGCTCCGTCGGGATGCCGGGGCCGGTGTCGCGCACCGACACCGCCACGCCGTCCTGCGAGGCCTGCGCGGACACGCGCACGGACCCGCCCTCCGGGGTGAACTTGATGGCGTTGTCGAGGAGGTTCGTGAGCACCTGCTTGAGCTGGCCGCGGTCCGCCTGCACGTCCGGCAGGTCGCCGAAGGGGTCGAGCCGGAGCGCGATGCGCTTGCGTTCGGCCAGGGGTTTGACGCCCGAGACCACCTCGGAGGCGAGCCGCATGAGGGAGACGGGCTCCAGGGCCGGGAGGCGCCGCCCGGACTCGATGGCGGAGAGCTCCAGGAGATCGTCGACGAGGCGGGTCATGCGGTCCGCGTGCCGCTCGATCTCGAGCACGAACTCCATGCGGTGCTCCGCGTCGTCGAGAGCGCCGGAGCGCAGGGTCTCCGCGTAGGCCTTGATGGAGGCCAGCGGAGTGCGCAGCTCGTGGGAGACGTTGGCCACGAACTCCTGGCGGAAGCCCTCGAGCCGCTTCAGGCGGTCGGCCATCTCGGGAGAGGCGGGGGCGGTCCCGCGGAGCCAGCGCAGGATATCCGAGAGCATCAGTCGAGCCTTAGCCGGTAGCCCACGTTCTTGACCGTCACCACGCGGCCGCGCTCGGCTCCGAGCTTGTCGCGCAGGCGCGCCACGTGCTGGTCCACGGTGCGGGTGTCGATCTCCATGGAGCGGTCGTAGCCCCACACCTTCTCGAGGATCTGGTCGCGGGTCAGGGCCCTGCCCTGCGCCTGGATGAGGCACTTGAGGAGCTCGAACTCCTTGGAGCTCAGGGGCACGGGTTTCCCGCGGACCTTGGCCTCGTAGCGCTCGACGTCCACTTCCAGCGTCCCCGCCCGCACCGCGCCCCCGAGGACCCCGGCGTCCCGGGTGCGGCGCAGGATGGCCTTGACCCGGGCCAGGAGTTCGCGCACGCTGAACGGCTTGGTGACGTAGTCGTCGGCTCCGAGCTCAAGGCCGAGGACGCGGTCGAGCTCCTCCTTCTTCGCCGTGAGCATGAGGATGGGGGTCTTCGAGTGCCGGCGAACGGTCCGGCAGAACTCGAAGCCGTCGAGCTCCGGGAGCATGACGTCCAGGAGCACCAGGTCCGGAGACTCCCGGCGGAAGGCTTCCAGCCCGGCCTTGCCGTCCGAGGCCGCGGCCACGCGGTAGCCCTCTTTCTCCAGATTGTAGCGGAGCACGCGGACCAGGGACTTCTCGTCCTCCACGATGAGTATCGTCTCGTTCGCCACGGCGCAACAGACGTTACGACATTTTGGGACGACGTTTCTATGCTATATTCCGACCGTGCCGACCACACTCAAGCATCGGACCGCGCGCAAGACGTCCCCGGGGACGTTCTATCCTCTCGGAGCCACGCTCTCTGCCGAGGGCGTGAACTTCGCCTTGTATTCCCAGCATGCGAGCGAGGTGTACCTCCTCCTTTTCGACGAGCCGTCCGGCGAACCCACCGACGTCATCCGCGTGAAATGGCGCACCCGGTTCGTGTGGCACGTGTTCGTCCACGGGCTGCGCCCCGGGCAGCTCTACGGCTACCGGGTGCTCGGCGAGTTCAAGCCCGAGCGCGGGCTGAGGTTCAACAAGCACAAGCTGCTCATGGACCCCTATGCCAAGGCCTTGACCGGGAAGTTCGTCAACAAGGACAACCTGCTCCTGGCCTACGACCCTCAATCCGCGGCCCGGGACCTCTCTTCGGACGCGCGGGACGACGCGCGGGTCGTCCCCAAGAGCATCGTGGTCGACGGCGCCTTCGACTGGCAGGGCGACCGGCCGCCGGATGTCCCGTTGGACCGGCTCATCATCTACGAGACGCACGTGAAGGGCTTCACCGCACACCCTTCCTCCAAGGTCCGCAGGCCCGGGACCTACCTGGGCTTCGTGGAAAAGATCGACCACCTGCGCTCCTTGGGCGTGAACGCGGTGGAGCTCCTGCCGGTGCATGAGTTCTACGTCGAGGACCTCCTCCGCGAGCGCGGCTTGACGAACTACTGGGGCTACAACTCGGTCGGCTTCTTCGCGCCGGAGTCCTCCTACTCCTCGGGCGCGTTCCCGGGCTGCCAGGTCCCGGAGTTCAAGACGCTCGTGCGGGAACTCCACCGGGCCGGGATTCTGGTCATCCTGGACGTGGTCTACAACCATACGGGGGAGGGGAACGAGTTGGGCCCCACGATCCACCTGCGCGGCATCGACAACCCGACCTACTACTCCCTGACGGGCACCGCGCACGAGCCCTTGCGCCACTACATGAACTACACGGGTTGCGGGAACAGCCTCAACGCCAATCACGCTCCCGTGCTGCGCCTCATCATGGATTCGCTCCGCTACTGGGTCAAGGTCATGCACGTGGACGGGTTCCGATTCGACCTGGCCTCGGTGCTGGGCCGCGAGGGAGGGGGCTATCAGAAGACCGCCTCGTTCTTCGACGCGGTCGCCCAGGACCCGGTGCTCAACCGCGTCCACCTCATCGCCGAGCCCTGGGACATCGGGACGTATCAGGTCGGCAATTTCCCGGTGGATTGGTCGGAGTGGAACGGCCGCTTCCGCGACACGGTCCGCCGCTTCGTGAAGGGCGACGGGGGCATGCTCTCGGAACTCGGGTGGAGGGTGAGCGGCTCCGCGGATCTCTACGGCGAGGACGGGAGGCATCCCTACCACAGCGTGAACTTCATCACCTGCCACGACGGGTTCACGCTCTGGGACCTGGTCTCCTACAGCCAGAAGCACAACGAGGCCAACGGCGAGGGCAACGCGGACGGCACGAACGAGAACAGCTCCTGGAACTGCGGCGAGGAGGGGGAGACGCGCGACCGGGAAGTGCTCGCGCTCCGCAGGCGCCTGGCCAAGAACCATGTGTGCATGCTCCTGTTCTCCAGCGGTACGCCGATGCTCCTGGGGGGCGACGAGTTCCTGCGCTCTCAGCAGGGGAACAACAACGCCTATTGCCAGGACAACGAGGTGAACTGGCTGGATTGGCTCCAGGCCCAGAAGAACGCGGGCTTCACCGACTTCGTGCGCAAGGCCATCGCCTTCCGCAAGCGCACCTCGGTGCTGTGCCGCACGCACTTCCTGACCGGCGAGGACCGGGACCTCGACGCCATCCCGGACGTGTCCTGGTTCGGCAAGGACCTCGAGCCTCCGGTCTGGGACGACCCCGAAGGCCGTACCCTGTGCTGCATGCTGGACGCCGGCGAGGACGGCAAGGAGGAGGGCGAGTACCAGCTCTTCTTCATCCTCAACTCCGACCCCCACGACGCCCAGGTCCAGCTGCCTCCGCCGGCGGGGAAATGGCGCCGCGTCGTGGACACGTCCCTTCCCGCTGGAGAGGACTTCCTGGAACCTGGGCGGGAGGCGGTGGTCAAGGGGAGCGTGTACCGGGCGGTGTCCAGGAGCGTGGTCGTGTTGACGCGACGTTCAGTGTGATTGTTTGGTAGAATGACAGAGCCGGACTCCATGCGCCCATGGTGAAATGGATATCACAGCAGCCTCCGGAGCTGTAGGTCCAGGTTCGATTCCTGGTGGGCGCAAGGATTTCCTCCTCTGCCTGACGGCCGCTCTCGTCCTGTGCGGCTGTTCCACCACTCCCCGGAGCGACCGGACCATCGACAGCGCCTACCGGGACTGCAAGAAGAAGGGCTACAACGAAGAGGAGTGCCAGCGGTCCTTGGGCTGCGAGCCGGGCCAATCCAAGAGGGAATGCCGGAAGGCGTTGCGGAACGTCTATCGGATCTGGCTCCTTGAATAGGAGCTAATCCCCCGTCGAGGAAACGAGTTCCTTCACCCGGTTGACCAGGGACTCCCAGTTCGCATCCGGGCCTCCTCCCTGGGCGAAGTCCTTGCGCCCTCCTGCCTTGCCGTTCTGGAGCTGGGCCACGGCGCGTGCGATGGCCGAGGCGTCGAAGCCTTTCTCCACCAGGTCCTTGGTCACCCCGACCACGAAGGAGAGCCGGCCCTCGTCTTCGCTGCCGAGGAAGACGATGCCGGTGCCCATGTCGCGCTTGACCTGATCGGCGAGGGAGCGCAGGGTCTGGACCTCGGCCTGCTCGAAGCGCTGTACCGAGAGCTTCACCCCCCGGACCTCCAGGACCACCTGTCCCATCTTGGCCTGCTGGAAGAGGCTTTCGCGCTTCATGCCGTCGAGCTGGGCGCGCAGCTTCTTCTCGAGTTCGTTCATCCGGTCCAGGGCGCGGCGGAGCTCGTCGATGGGGGCGGTCTCCGGGTCCGGGATGCCGCGGACCACGTCGCGGAACGGCTTGCCGGAGACCGACTGGATCTTCGAGGTGATGATGATGTAGCGCTTGATGGCCTCGGTCAGCTGCTCGCGGAGCTTGACCTCCTCCGCTTGGCGCAGGTTCTCGATGGCCGCGCCGGCCACCGCCTCGATGCGGCGGATGCCGGCCGCGACGGAGCCTTCCTTCACGATGCGGAAGCTCTGCACCTCGGAGGTGCTCCCCACATGCGTCCCTCCGCAGAGCTCGAGCGAGTGCCGGTCGAGCGGATCGGAGAAGCCCTTGCGGCCGATGAGGACGAAGCGGGGCTTGTCCCCGTACTTCTCTCCCAGGAGCGTCACGGGCTTCAGGCGCTCCGTCTCGGCGGCGGGAAGCTCCTGCGTGGCGACGGGGAGATCGTCCCGGATGGCCTGATTGACCCGCTTCTCGACTTCGGCGAGCTGCTCGGGGCTCAAGGCCTTGGGATGGGTGAAGTCGAAGCGCAGGTGGTCCGGGCTGACCCAGGATCCCGCCTGGCGGACCGAAGGCCCCAGCACCGCGCGCAGGGCCGCGTTGAGCAGGTGCGTGGCGGTGTGGTGGCAGGCCGTGGTCTGCCGCCGGTGCGCGTCCACCTCGGCGCGCAGGCGCATGTGCGGCCGGATGACTTTGTGCGCGGTGACCCGGTGCACGATGAGGTCCGGGTGGGGCCGCTGCGTGTCGCGCACCACGGCCAGGAGCTTCTCGGTCACCTCGTCGACGAGGACGCCCGTGTCGCCGACTTGTCCGCCGCCTTCCGGGTAGAAGGGCGTGCGGGTGAGGATGATTTCGCCTTCGTCGCCCGGCTCGAGGGACTGCCCTGCGCCGGAGTCCTTGGCCTCCCCGCCGGATACGGCACGGATCCGGATGACCCAGGCGACCTGCGTGTCCGTGCTGAGCTTCCGGTGCCCCACGAACTCGGAGCGCATGCCCGGGTTCTCCTGGGCGATGCTCTCATAGTCCGACTTGAGCGCCTCGCCCGAGCCTTTCCACCCGGCCCGAGCGGTCTCCACCGCGGACGTCTGGGAGGACTTGAACCCCTCCTCGTCCACGGAGACCCCGCTCCGGGAGCATATCTCGCGCGTGAGCTCGAGCGGGAAGCCGTAGGTGTCGTAGAGCTTGAAAGCGTCCGGCCCCGCGAGCACGCGGGGCTTGGCGTCCAGGAGTTCGCGCAGCGTGCGCTCCCCTTTTTCCAGGGTATCCAGGAACCGCTCCTCCTCGGCTCTCAGGGTGTCCTGTATCTGCGAGCGGGCGTCCTTGAGCTCCGGGTAGGCTTTCTGGAATATCTCCAGGGCCGGTCCGACCAAGGCGTGCAGGAAGGGCTCCTTGGCTCCGAGCAGGCGCCCGTAGCGCGCGGCCCGTCGGATGAGGCGCCGGAGCACGTAGCCGCGCTCCACGTTCGAGGGGATGATGCCTTCCGCCGCGAGCATCACGGCGGCGCGCGTATGGTCGGAGATTATGCGCGCGGCGGTCTCGACATCGGGGTTCGCCCCTTCCGGGACGTCGAGCCGGCCCAAGGCGGCCGCGCGGATCGGCTCGAAGAGGGCCGTGCGGAATGGGCTCGGCTTGCCCTCGAGCACCATGGTGATGCGCTCCAGGCCCATCCCGGTATCGATGTTGCGGGCCGGCAGGGGCTTGAGGCTTCCGTCGGGCTGGCGGTCGGACTGCATGAACACGAGGTTCCAGAGCTCGATGTAGCGGTCCCCCTCGCCGCCGACCACGTCGTCCGATCCCGCGCCGAACTCCGGACCCAGGTCGTAGTAGATCTCCGAGCACGGGCCGCAGGGCCCGGTCGGGCCCATGGCCCAGAAGTTGGTTTCCGCCCCGAGCCGCGCGGCGGGGTGGACGGCGCCGGCCTTCTTCCATGCGTCCTCGGCTTCCGCGTCGTCCTGGAACACGGTGGGGTAAAGGCGCTGCGGGTCGAGCCCCGCGACGTTCGTCAGGAAATCCCAGGCGAAGTGGACGGCGTCCTGCTTGAAGTAGTCGCCGAACGAGAAGTTGCCCAGCATCTCGAAGAACGTGAGGTGCCGGATCGTGGCCCCGACCCTGTCGATGTCGCTGGTGCGGAAGCACTTCTGGCACGAGGTGGCGCGATCCGTCCCTTTCTTGACTCCGAGGAAGTAGGGCTTGAAGGGGACCATCCCGGCCGCGGTGAACAGCAGGGTCGGGTCTCCCTCCGGGATGAGCGGGCTCGAGGCGTGGATGTGGTGGCCCTTGCGGTCGAAGTAGCTCAGGAAAGTCTCGCGGATGTCGCTCACGCGCGAAGATAATAGCAAACCTGGGCTGAAGAACGAATATGCCGGCCGGGATGCCGCCCGCGGCTTAACTATGGGGAACCTCGGATTTCCCAGTCTCCAATGAACCTTTCGCGACTGTTAATATGTCCATCATTGACTTGACGGAATCCTTCTGCTACAGTAACGCGGGTCCGAAATGAACCCCACCAAGAAGTTCTGGAGCCTCCTGAACCAGCAGGTGACCGTCATGGTCATCCCGCATCGGGACCTGCCGGCGCTCCGGCGGAGCTTTTCCGCCGCCTTCATCCTTTCCATGCTGACGCTTTGGCTGGGCATCACGCTTTGGGCCGCTTTCAAGGCGGGCCGCCATGTGGATTACTGGGTCACCAAGGCGGATAATATGGTCATCCGGGGCAAGATGACCTACATGGCCGAGGAGATGGCCCGGTGGCGGGACATGCTGGAGATGGCGCGCGCCACGGACAAGCAGATGCGCATCCTCCTGGGGCTCGGCAGCCGCGAGCGCGTGCTCGGCACGGACGAGGCTTTGGGCGGCCCCAACGCATCGGACAAGAAGGTCCTCCGGAAGCTGCTGGCCGGCGACCTCACGGGCGTCTCGGACGCCCTGGTGCGGCGTTCCGTGGACGACCTGAGAGAGGAGTCGGAACGCCGCTTGGCGAGCTTCCAGGAGATCTCCTGGTACATCGCCAACGAGCGGTCGCTGTTCCGTTCCACGCCGTACCTATGGCCCGCCCAGGGGCACATCAGCTCGGGCTTCGGCTACCGGTTCTCGCCGGTCAACCTCAGCGACGACGGGGCCTTCAAGCAGTTCCACGAAGGGGTGGACATCGCCAACAAGCCGGACACGCCCATCGTGGCCACCGCGGACGGGGTGGTCCGGTATACCGGCTGGTTCAGCGGGTACGGGGTGATGGTCCTCATCGACCACGGCTTTGGATTCTCGACGGTCTACGCGCATGTCTCCAAGGCCACGGTGAAGGAAGGGGACAGGGTCGTGCGCGGGCAGCTCATCGCCTACATGGGCACGAGCGGCCGCTCCACCGGGAATCACGTGCACTACGAGGTCTGGAGGCACGGGCGGCCGACCAACCCGACGTCCTACCTCGACATGCGGCTCGACGGGCAAGAACCTCCGACTTGAGGCGGATTATGGGACTCCTAAGCAGGCGGGATTCGAACGACGGCAACGCCGAGATCACCACGACCATCGGGCCGGAAGCCTATTTCCACGGCGTGGTGACGGTGCGAGGCTCTCTGAAAGTCGAGGGCGAGGTGGAGGGCAACATCCACGAGGCCCTCACCGTGGTGGTCGGCCGCAACGGCCGCGTGCGCGGGGATGTCTGCGCCGAGCACGTGGTCGTGGGCGGCAGCATCCAGGGGCATGTCGTGGCCTCCCACCAGCTGGAGATACTCTCGGGGGGCAAGGTGCGCGGCGACATCAAGACTCCCAAGCTGCTCATCGAGGAGGGGGCCCTTTTCGAGGGGAACTGCGTGATGGGCGAGAAGGCCGAGGAGGCCGGCGGCTCCCCGCCCGAGGAGCCGGCCCAGGAGTCCCGGAGGGAGCCGGTCAAGGCGGCCCGTTCATGATCTCCTGGCTGCGCCGCAACCGCCAACCCTTCATCATCACGCTCGTCCTGGTCTTCATCATCAGCATCTTCGTGGGCCTGGGCGGCTACTACCTCTCCGGCGCCAACGTGGCCGAGGCCGTGGCCATGGTGGACGGAGTCAAGATCCCCTACCTGCGCTTCCTCACCCGCATGGAGCAGTACGCGGAGGTCCTCCGCTCCAGGGGAGGCGAGCTTACTCCGGAGATGGAGAAAGAGGTCAAGGGCGAGCTGCTGCGCGAGATGATCGTCGAAGAGATCCTGGCCACGCAGGCCGAGAAGATGGGCATGCGCGTCAGCGACCGGGAGCTCGCGTTCTCCATCGAGGGCACTCCCGCCTTCCAGCAGGACGGCCGCTTCTACCAGGAACTCTATTTCCGGGCCGTGCGCTACCAGTTGAAGACCACCCCGGAGCAGTTCGAGCGGCAAAGGCGCCGGGAGCTCCTGAGCAATCGCCTGAAGGCCCTGATGTTCCGGGCCGCGAAGGTCGTCCCCTCGGAGGGGGAGTTCGAGTATCAGCAGTATCTGCGGACCTACAGCGGCGCGAACGCGGCCAAGGAGCCGCCCAAGGAGAAGGCCCAGGTCCTGGCCGAGCTCCGCCAGCGCCGCGCGGTGGACACCATCAACTTCTTCCTGCGGCAATTCTCCAGCCAGGCCGATATCCGGACTTTCCTGGATCAGCGGGAGCGCGGGCTATGAACGGCATCCTGGTCGTCGGCTCCGTGGCCCTGGATTCGGTCAAGACCCCCGAGGGCGAGACCCATGAGGCCCTCGGCGGCTCCGCGGTCTACTTCTCCCTGGCGGCGCGGCATTTCGCGCCGGTGCGGGTCGTGGGCGTGGTGGGCGCGGATTTCCCGGACAAGCACCGGAAGATGCTCGTGGACCGCGGGGTGGACGTCGCGGGCCTGCAGGTCCTCCCCGGAAAAACCTTTCGCTGGGCCGGCCGCTTCGGCAAGGACTACAACCGGGCCCGCACCCTCTCCACCGAGCTCAATGTGTTCGAGAAGTTCGACCCGATGCTCAGCGAGGAGCAGAAGGCCTGCCCGGTGGTGTTCCTGGCCAACATCGACCCGGACCTGCAGCGGAACGTGCTCTCCCAGATGGCCGGGCCGCGCCTGGTGGCCTGCGACACGATGAACTACTGGATCGGGTCCAAGAAGCCGGCCATCAAGAAGCTGCTCAGCCGGGTGGACATCCTCATCGTCAACGAGGAGGAGGCCCGCAAGCTCACGCGCGAGCCCAGCAACGTCCGGGCGGCACGCTGTCTCTCGGAGTGGGGTCCCGGCGTCGTGGTGGTCAAGAAAGGGGAGCACGGGTCCCTGCTCTTCGCCCACGGGCGCATCTACCCGTTCCCGGCCTACCCCATCGAGTTCGTCAAGGATCCGACGGGCGCGGGCGACAGCTTCGCCGGGGGCTTCGTCGGGTACATCTCCACCGCGCTCGACAAGTGGAGCCATGTGGAGCACTTGAAGCGCGCCCTGGCCTATGGGACCGTCATGGCCTCCTTCAACGTCTCGGACTTCAGCACGCGCCTGCTCGACTCCCTGACGCGTCAGGCGCTCGACGAGCGGGCGAGGCTGTATTGGGAGATGCTGAGCGTCCCGTCCGGCGTGCTCTGAGCCTTGATCGAACTCTGCGGACTCACCAAGCGCTTCGGCGACCTGCTCGCCGTGGACTCCCTGACCCTGCGCGTGCGCCCCGGGGAGATATTCGGCTTCCTCGGGCCCAACGGCGCGGGCAAGACCACGACCGTGCGCATGCTCTCGGGGCTGCTGCAGCCGAGCGCGGGGACGGCCCGCATCTGCGGCTTCGACATCGTGACGCAGCCTCTGGAGGCGAAGCGGGTCCTCGGGTTGGTCCCGGACGAGCCTTTCGTCTATCCCAAGCTGACGGGCGCGGAGTTCCTGCGCTTCGTGGGAGACCTCTACGGAGTGCCCCACCCGGCCCAGCGGCGCCGCATCCCCGAACTCCTGGAGATGTTCGAGCTCTCCGGCTGGGGGGGCGAACTCGTGGACTCTTACTCGCACGGCATGCGGCAGAAGCTCGTGCTGGCCGGCATCCTGCTCCACGAGCCCAAGGCCCTGCTCTTGGACGAGCCCCTCGTGGGCTTGGACCCCAAGAGCGGCAAGCTGGCCAAGGAGATCCTCAAGCGGCTCGCGGGCCGGGGCTGCGCCATCTTCATGTGCACCCATGTGCTCGAGATCGCCGAGCGCCTCTGCGACCGCATCGGGATCCAGTGCGAGGGGAGGCTCCTGGCGCAGGGGAGCCTGGAGGAGCTGCGCGGGCATGGCGGTTCCGACGGCGCGCCTCTGGAGGACATCTTCCTGGCGCTCACGGGCGGGCAGCAGTATGCGGAGCTCCTTAAGCACCTTTAGCCTGCTGCAGCGGCGCCGGGTGCGTTCGGGCCTGAACCGCATCCGGACCCAAACTCCCTGGGAATGGGCCCGCAACGGCGCGTTCATCCTCGTCGGACTCTGGATGCTCTCGGGCCTTCACTACGGCTTCTGGCGCCTGCTGAGCTACCTCGACGGCGTGGAGCTCATCGGCGGTCTCCTCATCTGGAAGCTCACGGCGATGACCCTTCTGACCACCTTCTCCATGGTGGCGCTCTCGAGCCTCATCATCGCTCTGACCACCCTGTTCTACTCCTCGGACCTGAAGTTCCTGCTGCGCTCCCCGGTCGGGATCCGGACCGCGTTCGCGGACAAGGCCTTGGAGGCGGTCTTCTTCTCGTCCTGGATGATCGTCCTGGTCGTCCTGCCCTACATGACCGCCTTGGCCCAGGTGAAGGGGTGGGGGCCGGGCTTCCACGCGGTCTTCCTGCTGCTCATGGTCCCGTTCATGGTCCTGGCCTGCTCGCTGGGCATCGCGTTCACCCTGGTCCTGCTCTACCTCTTCCCGTCCTCGCGCACCCGTGACGTCCTTTGGATCCTCTCGAGCCTTTCGGTCGCGCTCCTCTACATGCTCCTGCGCTTCTCGGAGCCGGAGCGTCTCATCCGGCCGGACGCCCTCAGACTCGTGGCCGAGTACCTGGAGTATCTGCAGGCGCCGACCGCGCCGTACGCCCCATCCTGGTGGCTGACTCAAGCCGTCAGCTCCTACGCGCACGGCCGATGGGCCTTGTTCTGGCGGGAGGCGGGATTGCTCTGCCTCTGCGCGCTGGGTTCCTGCGCCGCCCTGCTCGCGCTCGCGGGGGTCACCTACGCGAAGGGCTACTCCGGGGCGCAGGAAAGCCGCCGGCAGCGCCGTCCCATCGACATCCCCCCCGGGCTGGAGCACCGTCTGGCCGCGGGCTCGCCGGTCCTCGCGTCGCTCTACTGGAAGGAGCGCAAGACCTTCTTCCGCGACGTCAAGCACTGGTCGCAGATCGTGCTCGTGGCGGCGCTCTGCGGGGTCTACCTGTTCAGCATCCACCGCCTGCCGCTCGACACCCCGGACCTCAAGAGCCTGGTGTGCTTCATCAACATCGGCATCGCGGGCTTCGTGCTCTCCTCGCTGGGCCTGCGCTTCACCTTCCCCTCCATCAGCCTCGAGGGCCGCTCCTTCTGGGTGGTGCGCAGCGCTCCTCTCGGGCTCGAGACCCTGATGCTCGAGAAGTTTCTGTTCTCCCTGGTCCCGATGCTGCTCTTGGCCACGCTCCTCATCGCCGCGTCCAACCACCTGCTGCGGGCCGACCGCTTCATCTCCTGGCTCTCGATCGGCACGATCTGGCTGCTGACCTGGACGCTCTGCGGCATGGGAGTCGGCTTCGGCGCCGTCTTCCCGCGCTTCAAGGTCGAGAACATCCATCAGGTGGAATCCTCGGCCGGCGGCTTCGCGTACATGGCCTGCGCCCTTGCCCTTGTGGCGGTGACCGTCGCCGCGGAGGCGTGGCCGGTCAAGATGCACTTCCAGGCGCGCTTCGGCCGCGCGGACGCCTGGGACTGGGATTGGGTGGCCGCCTGCGCCGCCTCCCTCGTGCTCGTCAACGCGGCCGGCTTCATCCTGCCCTGGATGCTCGGGCGCAGGTGCCTGCAGCGCTACGAAGGGGAGTAGCCCCTTAGAGCCTGTTGAACAGCTCCAGCGGGTCGTTCAGCCTTTCCTCCGGATCCGATTCCAGCGCGGAGTCCAGCAGCGCGTCCACGCTCGGGGCGAGTCCGAAGCGTCCGGCCAGCGGGAGCCGCTCGGGCTTGGGCGCCTCGCCCGAGAGCATCTCGTAGAGGCAGGCGGCGAGGGAGTAGACGTCGGAGGCCGGCAGATAGGTGTTCTTGAGCGTCTCCGGCGCGCGATAGGGCTGCGTCTCGGGCCTGGGACGCGGGAAGTCGAACGGCGAGAACCCCGTGAGCTTGGCGATGGCGCGGTCCGTGATGAGGATGCAGTCCGGGCCCAGGCAGCGGTGCGTGATCCCGCTCGAGTGCGCGAACGCGAGCGCGTGGCCGACGCCTCCTACGACGGCCTTGGCTTGCGGCAGGCCCAGACGGCCGTGGCGCGACAGCATCTGCCGCAGGGTCATCGAGGGGGCCCGTTCGAACACCCAGAAGTAGCCCCGCGGCGTATCCAGGAATTCGTAGAACTCCAGGATATGGGGGTGGTGGAGCGCGGCCAGGGCCTGGGCCTCCTTGCGGAAGAGCCCGGCGTCCCCCTGCTCTTTGGACGCCTGGCGGATGAGGACGGACCTGCCGAGCGTGACGTCCGAGGCTTCCCAGGTGCAGCCCCGGTCGTCCTCGGCCATCCGGCGCCCCATCCGATATTTATTGGCGATCAGCGCGCCCGGGACCACGGCGGGGGGCACGACGGTCTCCCCCTTCGGGCGAGGAGTACGGCTGCCCTCCGGGGACCGCGGCATCGGAGCCGCGGTCTTCCTCCGGCGCGTCCACAAGAATCCGGCCAGGGCCATGAACACGAGCGAGACCCCGATGCCGATGAAGGGATTGCCGCGCCGGACCGGGACCAGCGCGAGGGCTTCCAGGAGCGCTTCGGAGTCCGCGTCGCCCGGGTCGAAGAGCCGGGACCCGGACTTGGCCAGCGCGAGATGGGCGCCGTAGCGCTGAGGGTCGAGCTCCGCGGCGCGCTCGAGGTCCCGCAGCATGCCCTTGCGGTCGTTCAGGTTCTCGCGCGCGAAGGCCCGCAGCAGGTAGGCCTGCGGGTCGTCGGGAGTGAGGAGGATGAGCGCGTTCGCGTTGGCCTCGGCCTCCTTGTACTTCTTCTGGTGGAGCTGGGCCCAGATGAGGCTCTTGAGAGCGTCCGGATCGTTGGGCCGGAGGGCGAGGGCTCGCCGCGCGGCGCCTTCCGCCTCGGAGAAGCGGCGCAGCTTGTTCAGGGCCTGCGCTTTCATGAGCCAGGCCACGGCGTCCTTGGGATTCGCGGCGACGGCTTTCTCCGCCTGCCGGAGCGCGGTCTGGGGGTCCGCTCTGACGTTCCTGGGGACCGCGGGCGAAGTCCGCGGCGCGGAGTCCCCGCGCTGGGGAGAGATGAGGATGGCCTTGTCCGTGATGCCGGCCGCGGAGCTCGAGCCCTGCTGCCCCGGTCCGGCAGATGAGAACGACCTCGGGACCTTGGCGAGCTGGCCGGTCCCAGGAGCCGCTTTCTCGGCGCCCCAATCCTTCTGCAGGGTCTGGTCCAGGAGCTGGTCCCCGAGCTTGCCGATCAGCTGGGTGCTCTCCACCATGCCGCCCAGACCCCCCTTGCCCGAGGAGAGCTCCTTGCTGAGGTTGCGCATCCGCTCCAGGGACTTCTGCGGGTCCGCGTTCGGCTCGAGCGCGTCCTGGACCTCGCTCGGCGGGGAGTAGGCCAGGCGTTCCTTCCAGAAGCCGACCTGATCCGCCTTGTAGTACGAACCCGCGATGTCCTTGAACTCCTCTTCGGCGGCCAGGTATTCCTTGGCCACGGCCTTGGATTCAGCGTCCTTCTGGTCCGCCAGGGCGGTCGCCGCCTTGTATCGCTGGCGCAGGGAGAGCGCGTCGTCCTTCGCGTTCCTGCGCACGAAGCCGAACAGGGCGGTCTTGGAGCGGAACAGCTTCCATTGGAGGGATTCGTTGACGCGCGAGGTCTCGCTCTGCGCGTCCTGGTATTGGCCGTAGGAGTGGTTCAGGTCGTAGTCCGCGGTCTTGACCCGGCGCAGGGCCTGGTCGTACTCGGCGGAAGCGGACAGCGCGGGGCGAGGGATGAGGACGAGCAGCGAGAGCAGGAGAGCGTTCATCTGAGAACCTTGCCGGCGGAGGGACTTGAACCCCCATGGTACCGAGTACCGCGCGATTTTGAGTCGCGTGCGTCTGCCAATTCCGCCACGCCGGCGTGAAAGCGGTAGCTTTCAGGCACTTGCGCCATATGGGAATGTGTTGGCGCAATGTGCGAGCAACTACCGTATTGGGGATTACAGCACTTTTCGATGGTGGACTGGAATACTGGATTGCGGACCTTGGATTATCATATAGTCGAGCCAGATAGCACAGCCGCACCGAATCAAGGAGATCATCATGCGCGCGATTCTGGCCGTCGTCATCGCACTCGCTGCCGTCATCCCCGCGGTCGTGTCCGCAGCCGACGCTCCCGCCGTCCAGGTGACCGTCACCAAGCCGGACCTCGACTTCGGCGACCTGCTCAAGAACCTCAACGTCGAGGCTCAGGCCGACTTCGGCAAGTTCGTCGGCAAGCTGAGCGCCCAGTTCGGGCACCCCGCGGAGAAGGTGGAGGCCGTCATCAAATCCGTCGACAACCCCGGCGACGCCTACATGGCTCTGAAGATCGCGGAGACCACGAAGAAGCCGGTCGACGACGTGGTCAAGGAGTATTCCGCCAACAAGGGCAAGGGCTGGGGCGCGATCGCCAAGAACCTCGGCATCAAGCCGGGCTCCAAGGAATTCAAGGCTCTCAAGGCCGAGGGCAAAGGCAAGGGCGAGGAGAAGGCGAAGGGCGGGAAGGACAAGGCCAAGGGCGGGAAGGACAAGGCCAAGGGCGGAAAGGGCAAGGGCAAGAAGTAGAACGGCAGCGCGATCGGACCTCTCCGGCGGATGAACGAAGACGACCGGACCCTGGTGGACCAGGTCCTGTCCGGAGAGACCGACGCTTTCGCCGGTCTCGTCCGCAGGCATCACGCCAGGATCATGGGCCTGTGCGTCTCCATGCTCGGAGACCGCACCCGGGCCGAGGACGCGTCTCAGGAGGTCTTCCTCAAGGCTTTCAAGTCTTTAGAGGACTTCCGAGGCGCGTCCTCGTTCGGCACCTGGCTGCACCGCATCGCGGTCAACCGCTGTCTGGACCTGATGCGCAGGCAGAAGCGGCAGACTGCGGAGCCCCTCGACGCCATTCCGGAGCGCGAGGCTCCGCAGGGGGACGGCTCCCTTGAAGACGCGGACCTGGTCCGGCGTCTGCTCGACTCCCTGTCCCCCGACTACAGGGCCATCCTGACCCTGCGGGAGCTGCAGGGCTTGGGCTACAAGGAGATCATGGAGGTCCTGGGCATCTCCATGGACGCGGTCAAAGCCCGCCTGCGCAGGGCTCGCCAGAGCCTGCTGGAAAGCGCGCGACACATTTCGACACCCGACAGCGTCTAATCCTCAAGCAGGGAGCCCTTATGGATGAATTCAAACAATGGCGTCGTCTGAGCCGCGTCCTCTTTCGCCGGCCGGATCCGCCCACACGGACCGAGACCGAGTTTTTCGTAAGCCGGGTCATGCAGAGGCTGCCGTCCGAGGAGCCGGCTTTCCGTTGGTTCGCCCCGGCTCTGGCTTTCTCGTTCGCGGCCTTCGCGCTGTCGTTCGTCCCGGTCCGCCGGGACCCGTTCCTGCAGGACGCGCAGGAGGCCGAACTCGCGGAATGGGTCTCGCTGCAGGAACCCGGGCTCCCCATCACGGAGGAAGAATGAGGATCTGCTGGAAACAAGTCATCCCCGTATTCGTCTTGGGCCTGGTCTTGGGCGCGGCCATGGGCTCCTGGTGCCACAGGGCCATGTTCCGGAAGCTCATGAAGGGCGGGCCGAACTCCGAATGGATGCTCAAGAAGCTCGGTCGGGACCTCGAGCTCGACGCCGGGCAGAAGGAGGCCCTCAAGAAGGTGCTGGACGTCAAGCATGAGGAGATGCGGGCCTTCCATAAGGAGACCGGCGAGAGGTTCAGGCAGATGCGAGCTTCCTTCGAAGCGGACATCAAGAAGGTCCTGACCCCTGAGCAGCAGGCCGAGTTCGACGCCCTCTCCATCCGCTGGAAGACCCGGCACCCGGCGCCTGAGGAAAAACGGTGAGCCTCGCCCTGACCATCCTTCTCGCGGCCGCTCCGTCCTTCGCCGCGGATTTGGACCGGCCGCTGACCTGGGAGGATTGCGTGGCCATGGCTTCCGCGAGGAATCCGGAGCTGGCCGCTTCCGCTCTGAGCGTGGACTCGAGCCGCGCGTCCTTCTACGGGAGTTTTAACGGGCTTTTGCCCAAGCTCTCGCTGTCGAACAGCTACAGCGATTCCAAGGCCTCGGACGGCTCCTCCCGGTGGAGCGCGCAGGGCTCGCTCAGCATGGATGTCTTCAACATGGGGAGCGTGAACAGCGTGCGCTCGGCCTGGGCCGGACTGGGCCAAGCCCGGGCGAGCCAACGCTCGGCTTCCTCGAGCCTGCGCCTGAACCTGCGCAGAGCCTTCGCCCAGCTCCTCTTCGCGCAGAGGATCGTCGAAGTCTCCAGGAGCATACGCGATCTGCGGGACAAGGATTCCCAACTGGTGGTCCTGCGCTACGACTCCGGAAGAGAGTCCAAGGGCAACATGCTGCGCTCCAAAGCCCAAGTGCTTCAGGCGGAGGCGGACCTCTCCCAGGACCTGCGCGACCTGCGCACGGCCCAAAGGGCTTTGGACCGTTATCTGGGCATCGATGAGTTCTCCGCGGTGACGGCGAGCGGGACATTGGGGGCGCGGCCCGCTCCGGATTTTCCAAAGGATTTGAAAGCCCTCGCTGTCGGACGGCCGGACGTGGCCGTGCAGGAGGCCTCGGTGCGCAGCGCCCAGGTAGCCTTGAGCCAGTCCCGCGCCAGCCTTTGGCCTTCGGTCTCGGTCAACTATTCGCGCTCCAGGACCGGGAGGGAAGAGTTCCCGTACTCGCGCTACAACTGGAGCTTCGGCGGCTCCTTGAGCTATGCCCTGTTCGGCGGCGGGCCGACGGCGGCCTATTTCGCATCGGCCGCGTCCAAAAAGAGCCTGGAGAAAGCCCGGGAGGACCTCCGTTCCGTGCGCAATCAGGCCATGCTGGACCTGGAGACCGCCTGGTCCCAGTATTCCGGAGCGGTCGAGCAGACCAAGGTGCAGGAGCTTCTGCTGGAAGCCGCCCGTCTGCGCAACTCCGAATCGGATGTGCGCTACGAGAGCGGGCTGCTGAACTTCGAGAACTGGGAGACGATCGTCTCCGAACGCGTCAATTCCGAGCGCCAGGCCATCCAGGCCCAGCTCAGCGCCGCGCAGGCCGAGGCGGCCTGGGAAAAGGCCCTCGGCAAGGCTTTGGGAGAATAGCATGAAGAGAACGCTCGTCATCCTGGTCGGAGTCGTCATCCTGGCGGCCGCCGGGGCCTGGGTCTACCGCTCGCACCGCGCCAAGCCCGAGAGAGCGCGCGTCCGGGTCCTGGAGGTGCGCGAGGGCGACATCGAGGACACGGTCGACGCCACGGGAGGGGTCGCTCCCCTGAACCGGGTCGAGATCAAGCCTCCCATCTCGGGCCGCATCGAGCAGCTTCTGGTCGAAGAGGGGGCCTCGGTCAGGGCCGGACAGATCGTGGCCTGGATGAGCTCCAGCGACCGCGCGGCCATCCTGGACGCGGCTCGCGCCAAGGGCTCGGAGGAGCTCAAGCGGTGGGAGGATTCCTACAAGGCCACGCCCATCATCGCACCCCTCTCCGGGGTGGTCATCCTGCGCAACGCCGTGGTGGGCCAGACCGTGGACATGGGCACGGTCATCTACGCCATGTCCGATTCCCTCATCGTGCTCGCCCAGGTGGATGAGTCCGACATCGGAAGGATCCGGGTGGGGATGCCCACCCGCATCTGGCTGGACTCCTACCCCGACAACAAGGTCCCGGGCAAGGTCTTCGACATCCTCTTCGAGGGCAAGAATGTTTCCAACGTCATCACCTACGGGGTGAAGGTCAAGCCGGACAAGGTGCCGGACTTCTTCCGCTCCCAGATGACGGCCAACGTGAGGTTCATCGTGAAGCGCAAGGAGGGGGCTTTGCTTGTCCCGGCCATCGCGGTGCGCGAGCTCGGGGACGGGAGCAAGCAGGTCCTCGTCCCCGGCACGAACGGGAAGCCCGAGCCGCTGGCCGTGGAGACCGGCGTGGAGGACGGGGAGAACATCGAGATCGTGTCGGGGTTGGAGTCCGGGGACCAGGTCGTCATCGCCCAGGGCCGGTACAAGCCGCAGCAGGCCATGGAAACGAGCCCGCTCGTGCCCACGGGTCCGAGAAGGGACCAGGGCCGGACCTCCGGGCAGGCTCCCAGGTCCAAGCGGAGCGAGTGATGGCCATCATCGAGCTCGAGGGCATCTCGCGCTCCTATTGGGTCGGGGGCGAGGAGCTGAAAGTCCTCAAAGGGGTCTCGCTCAAGATCGAGGAAGGGGAGTTCGTGGCCATCATGGGGCCTTCCGGCTCCGGCAAGTCCACCCTGATGCAGATCATCGGACTGCTGGACCGCCCGACAGGAGGGATGTATCGCCTGCTGGGCCTCGACGTGTCCCGGCTCAGCGACGACGAGGGCGCTGCCCTGCGCTCGAAGACCATCGGCTTCATCTTCCAGATGTTCAACCTGCTCTCCCGGACGAGCGCAAAGGACAACGTCGAGCTCCCCATGATCTACTCCGGGACTCCGGACAGGAGGAGCCGCGCGGAGAAGCTCCTCTCCGAGGTGGGCCTCGCGGACCGGATGGAGCACCGGCCGAACGAGCTTTCCGGCGGCCAGCAGCAGAGGGTGGCCATCGCGCGGTCCTTGGTCAACCATCCCAGGATCATCTTCGCGGACGAGCCCACGGGCAACCTGGCTTCGGACCAGGCCGACGAGATCCTCGCCATCCTGGAGCGCCTGAACCGGGAGGGCATCACCGTGGTCATGGTGACGCACGAGCCGGACATCGCGGCGCACGCCAGGCGCATCATCCGCTTGAAGGACGGGGTCGTGGTGTCGGATGAGACACATGCGCCTCACGCCGCTCCAAAGGCGGCGCAGTGCGGCGCCGCTCCCGCGGCGGCCGCCCGGCTCCATCTCGCTGAGTTCAGGGAGTACGCGGCCTCGGCCCTGCGGGCCATGGCTGCCAACAAGGTGCGCACCGGCCTCTCCATGCTCGGCATCCTCATCGGCGTGGCCGCGGTCATCGCCATGCTCGCCGTGGGGCAGGGCGCGCAGAAGGCCGTGGAGAAGAGGCTCGCGAGCCTCGGCTCGAACCTCCTCGTGCTGCACCCGGGCTCGCCCCAGTCCCAAGGGGTGCGCGGCGCGGCCGGCTCCGCGAGCCGGTTGACGGTGGAGGACGTGAAGGCCATCAGCCGGGTGAGCCCCCACATCACCGGGGTGGACGGGAACGTGGAGGGGAACGTGCAGGTGGTGTACCAGGGCAAGAACGCCAATATCCGGGCCACGGGGGCGGGGACGCTCTACGCCAGGATGAGGAACTCGGAGCCCTACTACGGCCGCTTCTTCACGGAGGTCGAGGGCCAGCGCCTCGACCGGGTCTGCCTGCTGGGGCAGACCACGGTCAACAACCTCTTCGGCAAGGACGACCCGGTGGGGAAGGTCATCAAGGTCAACCGCGTCAATTTCAAGGTCATCGGCATCCTCCCCTTGAAGGGGTCCGGCGGGTTCCGGGACCAGGACGACACCATCCTGATGCCGCTCGGCACGGCCATGAAGAGGATCCTGGGCAAGAAGTATCTCAACGACATCGCCATCGAGTGCAGCTCCGCGGAGGTCATGCCCCAGGTCATCGCCGAGGTCCAGGGCCTCATGCGGGCGCGCCATCACCTCCCCGACTACAAAGAAGACGATTTCAGCATCCGGAACATGGCGGAGTTCCAGGCCGCCCTCGCAGGGACCACGCAGACCTTCACGATGCTGCTGGGCATCGTGGCCGCGATCTCGCTTCTCGTCGGCGGCATCGGCATCATGAACATCATGCTGGTCTCGGTGAGCGAGCGCACGCGCGAGATCGGTCTGCGCAAGGCGGTGGGAGCGGCGCGGCGCGCCATCCTGTGGCAGTTCCTCATGGAGTCCGCCGTGCTCTCCACGGCCGGCGGGATCATCGGGATCCTCCTCGGCGTCTCGGTCTCGCTCATCCTCTCGAGTCTCGCGGGCTGGGCCGCGGTGGTCTCGCCTCAGGCCGTGGCCCTGGCCTTCGTGTTCTCCGCCGGGGTCGGGGTCGTGTTCGGGTTCTGGCCCGCGCGCAAGGCCTCGCTGCTCTCTCCTATCGAGGCGCTGCGGTACGAATAAGGGCTTCGCCGAACAGGCGATGGAAGAGCCCGTCGAAGCGGCAGGTGAGGACCGACCTGAGAATCATCAGGTCGGTCTCCCATTGCGGGACCATGATGACGCGCGCGGGATCGAGGGGGTTCCCCGCCCGAAGGCGAGCGATGGTCTTGAGCCCCAAGAGTATGGGCCAGGCGCAGGCCAGGCGCAGGCGCCAGAGCGAGGGGGGGAAGGCCATCGTGTACTCCCAGCCGGCCTCCAGATGGCCCACGGCCGTGTCGAGCCAGGCGGAGTAGCGCTCCCGGATGGAGTCGAAGGACGCGGGGTCGAGCAAGGGCTTGGGATCCTGGATGGGCAGGTAGCAGCGGCCGATCCTCAGGTCCCGGGGCATGTCCCTGAGCACGTTGACGAGTTGGAGCCCCTTGCCGAAGCGCACGCCGAGGCGGCACATGGCTTCCACGTCCCAGGAGCGCAGCTCCGGCAGGTGCAGGGCGCACATGCGGGTCCAGAAATCCCCCACGCACCCGGCCACCATGTAGGTGTAGCGGTCCAACTCCGCGTCGTCCGACAGGGCTTGGAGGCTCCCCGGGAAGCGTTCGATGTCGAAGATCTGCCCGGCCACGATGGTGTCCAGGAGCTTGTCGATGAGCTCGCGGTCCGCCGCGGGGAGGGAGGCCTTGAGGCTCACGCACTCATCGAGCCTCTCCAGGAGCTCGCGTTCGGCCGGCAGGGCCTGGTCCGCCGCGAGTCCGCGGATGGACTCGGTACGCCCTTGCCGCATGTCCCGCAGCAGGCCCAGACGCTTCTCGCGCGGGACGACCTGGGTGTCCGCGACCGTATCGCTCGCGCGGGCGAGGAGATAGGCGACGGAGATCCGGGGCCGAAGCTCCTGGGGCAGCACGCGCAGGGTCAGGTAGAAGGAGCGCGATACTCCGCGCAGAAGAGGCATCAGGGAGCGCATGAACGCTTATTTTACCGCTTCCAGGGCCGCGGCGAGCTGTCCGGCCGAGGGGAAGCGGCCGGCCGGGTCCGGGTCCAGGGCCTTGGCGAGCACCGCGTCCAGGGCCGCCGGAAGGCCCAGCGGCTTGGCCAGGGGGGCGTAGCGCCGCGTGCGCTTCTGCTCCAGGTAGTTCGGCCCGTCGAAAGGGATCCTGCCGGAGAGCATCTCGTAGCACATCACGCCCAGAGCGAAGATGTCCGCCTTCACCGTCACCTCGCCGAGCTCCTGCTCCGGCGCCATGTAGGGGGGCGTGCCCCAGGCCGAGGTGCGCGAGAGCTTGGCCAATGTCTTCTTGGCCTGGTACGCGATGCCGAAGTCCATGACCTTGAGCACCCCCTTGGGGGTAAGCATGATGTTCGAGGGCTTGAGGTCTCTGTGTACGATCTTCGCGGCGTGGGCGTAGTCCAGGGCCAGCGCGACCTGGCGCAGGGCCCCCTGCACGTGCGCCAGGGGCATGCGCTTGGCGCGGGCGAGATAGCGGTTGAGGGGCTCGCCCGGGACGTGCTCGAAGACGAGAAAGAGCTGTCCTCCCTCGCGGGTGACTGCGAATATCTCCACGATGTTGGGGTGGCGCAGTGCTGCGACGAAGCGGGCCTCGCGCAGGAAGAGCTCGAGCTCCTGGGGGTCCTGGGCCACGCCGCCGTGCATGCGCTTGATGGCGACCTTGCGCTGGAGCGCGGTGTCCAGGGCCTCGTAGACCACCCCCATGCCTCCCCGGCCGAGCTCGCGCTCGATGCGGTAGCTGCCGGCCAGGATCGCGCCCGGGGCGAGGTTATCCGGCAGCGGGCCCGTGGGAGCGGGCCGGGTGCTCAGGCGCGCGGTCATCTCATGTTCCAGGGAGCGCACGCGCCTGGAGTAGCGCCAGGCGAAGGTCGCGCCTAGAAGCGTCAGGAGCGATACGGCCGCGGCGACCCAGCGGAGCTGCCTTCGCTGCAGCTGCCTGGCTTTTTCGAAGGACCGGAATCCCTCCTCCTCGTTCTTGACGGTCGCCGCGGCGAGCTGGACGAAGCTGTTGACCTGCATGGAGAAGCGTTCGAACTCCAGGTTGCCGATGAACTTGAGCGGCGCGTCCGCGGAGAGCTGTCCGGTGGAGGCGAGCTGGCGCATGCCCTTCTGGAGTTCGCGCGCCTCCCAGGACTTGCGCAAGAGGCTGAACGTCTTGCTCTTCTCTTCGATGACGTCGAGCGCCAGGCCGATTCGGGTGCGGAGGTCCTGGCGTTCCCGGAGCAGCGCGTCCCAGCTCGCGGCGCGCTGATACTGCTGGGGCATGCCGCTGAGCCGGTCCAGCAGGGGCTGGGCTTCGCCCAGGAGCGTCTCCAACTGCTTCTTGAGCTCCGTGATCTCGTCGGGGGGGCCTTCGAGGCTGCGCTTGGCCCCGTCCGGCGACTGGAAACGGAGAGTCTGTTCGAGCGGGGCGGCGAAGACGGAGAGGGAGCCTGTCAGCAGGATGACGGGGAGCCCGTTCAGGCGGCGGAACATGGTTCGTCGGAAAGTATATAAGTTTTCAGCGCTAGGCCCTTGCGAATTCCATCAATACAAGGCATATTTGTGTGTACGGAGGCCGCCAAATGCCAGAGAGCACCGTGCTCATCATCGATGACGACCAGACCCTGGTCGCGGCGCTGAAGGAGGGCCTCGAGAGCCTCGGCTACAAGGTCTCGGCCGCGTACGACGGCGTGCAGGGCATCCTTCAGGCGCACCAGGGCAGGCCCCAGGTCATCATGCTGGACTTCAACATGCCGGCAGGAGGGGGCGCGGGCGTCTACGAACGTCTGCGCGGGTCCGTGGATACGGCCAGGATCCCCATCATTTTTTTGACCGGGGCCACTGTGGATGACGTCAAGAAACAGATCCGCTCCACCCCCAACACATATTTCTTGAAGAAACCGGTCTCCGTGTCCCAGCTGCGCAAGGTGCTCGAGAAGATCCTCGGAGCCCAGAAATTGGGCGGGCAGCCCGCGACCGCGTCTCCGGCCGCGGGCATCGAGCCCGCGGCAACCGGGGATGCCCCGTTCGCCGGTCTGGTCATGCCGGGTCCGGGAGGAACTCCGCAGGCGGCGAAGCCTCCTGCTGCGGCCCCTCCGCCCCCAGCCCCCCTTCCGAAGGCCAAGGCGCCCGCGAGCAAGCCCTTGGGGCGTCCCGCGCCTGCTCCCGCCCCCGCCCCGCAGACGCCTGCGCCCGCTGGCGCGCCCGGGAAGTCCTACGAGTTCGAGCTCAGGGCGTCCTACGCGGACACGGACCGGCTCGGCATCGTCTACTACGCCAACTACTTCAAGTACTTCGAGGTGGGCCGCACCGAGCTCCTGCGCATGATGGGCGTACGCTACCGGGACCTGGAGATGGAGCGCCATCTGTTCATGCCGGCCGTGGAGACGCGGTGCGAATACCTCGCCCCGGCCCATTACGACGAGGTCCTGCGGGTGAAGACCTGGATCTCCTGGATGGGCCCCGCGAGCCTTTGTTTTCAGAACGAGATCTACGACAAGGACTCCCACGACAAGCTCATCGCCCGGGGATTCTCGAGGCACGCGGTGCTCAACGAGTACTGGAAGCCGACGCGCCTTCCCAAGGATCTCAGGGAGCTCTTCTCCCGATTCATGATCCGCTAGGCTGCGGACCGGGCCTCAACGCACATCCTGAGGATGCCCAGTCCCATGGCCCGTCCGGACCATGGGAGCAGCCTGGCCCTGCGGTACCGAGCCTTCCGATACGGCTCGGTGCGGTACGGCACCGTGTCCCTCTGGAAGACGTTGGACACGTGTGCCGGGCCATGGGATATAGGAGTTGCGTCAGCGCGTGGGCTGAGACTCAGACGTAGGGCAGTCTGGCCCCGGCGACGGCTTCGCGCGGGGCGGTCTGCGTCTCGCTCGTGTACCAGTCCCACGCTACGACGACGAGCGCTTTGATGACGCAGGCGGCCGGGACCGCGAAGAGCAGGCCCACGAAGCCGAAGAGCTTCCCTCCCACCAGCAGGGCCAGCAGGAAGAGCATCGGATGCAGGTGCATCGAGTGCTTGGCGATGAAGGGCTGCAGCAGGGCTTCGTCCGCGAGCCGGATCCCGATGAAGAGCGCCGCGACCTGCAGGGGCACCCAGATGTTGTTGTACTGGAAAAAGGCGACCAGGGCCCCCACCACGACGCCGAGCACGGCCCCGCCGTATGGGATGACGCTGGCCACGCCGGAGAGCGTGGCGATGGCCAGGGCGTAGTTCACCCCCAGGATGACGAGGCCGAAATAGGACGCCACGCTGATGGCGAGCATGAGGATGAGCAGGCCCCGGATGTAGTTGCCGAGCGAGGATTCCACTTCGCTGAAGATGTGCAGGGCCTGCTCCACGTGCCGGCTGGGGCAGAGCTGGATGAACCGCTGCAGCACCGCCGGGGCGTCCAGCAGGACGAAGAAGGTGATGAAGGGGACGAGGAAGAGCAAGGAGAACAGGGGGACCAGACTCAGCACGTAGGAGGGCACTTTTGGGAGCTGTTCCAGCACCGGCTGGTAGAGCTTCAGGCTTCCGCCGCCCGATAGCTTCTCGGCGGGGATGAGGGGCAGGCGTTTGAGCACTCCCTCTTGGAAGGTGCCGAGGATCTCATGCATCTTCTGATAGTAGCCGGGGACCTTGGCTTGCAGGAGGTCGAGTTCGGCGCTCACGGCCGGAAAGAGGATGTTCGCCGCGGCCATGAGCGCGAGGAAGACCACGAGGTAGAGCAGCACGATGATGTGGCTCCGCCGCAGCCCCCGCACCTCGAAGTAGTTGACCAAGGGGTTGAGCAGGAATGCCAGCGCGAGGCTCAGGGCGAATGGGACCAGAACCTCATGGAGCCGGTAGGCGACGAGGAGCAGCGCGGCGACGACGGCCACGACCCATAACGGAGGCGCGGGAGGATGGCGGCCCAGGGTCGGGCGTCCGACCGGCGGAGGGGCTTCGGGATGGTGGCGCGCCTTCAATCGTCCGCCTTCTCCATCTCCTCGACGATCGGTCCGGCGGCCGTCGCGCCTTGGGCCGAGGCGAGATCATCCGAAGTCCTCCGCAGCCGGCCGGAGAGGACCTTGGCGAGGTGCGTCATGATCTCCACCCCTACGACCGGGTGGCGCGACAGGAGGCTGTCGAGTTTTGATCGGTAGAGCAGCAGCAAGGACGATCTCTCCACGGCCACGGCCGAGGCCGAACGGGGCATCTGCTCGAGCAGGGCCATCTCGCCGAAGAGCATGCCGGGGCCGAGGAGGGCCAGCCGGTGCGGTTTGCCGTCCTGCCCGGCCTTGCTCAACTCGACACGGCCGGTCTCCACGATGAAGAGGGCGCGGCCGATGTCGCCTTCGAGGAAGAGCGGCTCCCCCTCGTGGTACGTCCGGCTGTGCAGGGACTGCTGCAGGTAGCCGATCTCCCGGTCGCGCAGATCCTTGCAGACCGGGAGCGAGCGCAGAAAATCCCTGCGCTTGCGGAAGTGCGAATCCGTGAAGAAGTGTCTAAGCTCCTTCCACACGCTGGTTCGTGCGCCTCAGGAGTTCTTCCCGGAATCCTCGTAGGCCTTCTTGCCGGCCTGCCAGGCGGCCTGGACCTGATCCTTCTTGTGCTTGAACACCTCGCGCTCCTCATCGAGGAACTCGCGGGTCTTTTTCCGGTTCTCGTCGAGCCAGCCGCCGAGGCGGCGGCGGGTCTCCTCGCCGGAGCACGGGGCGAAGAGCAGGGCGAGGGCCGCACCGACGATCCCTCCAAACAGGAACGCTACCAGACTTTCTCCGTGATTGTGATCGGACATGGGACCTCCTATTCGAACTCTCGACGTGCACGGCGCCAGGACCAGATCCCGAAGGCCGCGCTCAGACCCAGCGCCAGGGTGCGCACCCAGTTCGAGCTCAGGGAACCGGCGAAATCGTGCAGCCTCCGCGTGGCGGAGCCCACGGTCTCGACTTGCTCGCGCGCGCGGTAGGCGAGGATTTCGACGGCTTCGGCGCTTCGCTTGACCTGCAGGAGCGCGACGGCCAGGAAGACGAACGCGGCCAGGTGCGTCAGGGTCAGGGTGACGAGGCAAACAGCGATCAATGTCTCCATGAGGCGCCTCTAGGACGGCGTCCCGGACTATATCTAAATTGTTCGGCAGCGTCAATCCATCAGGTAAATTGTTGGTAAATCGTCGACGGCTGGGCCTTTGGGCCCTTGCGCATGGGCCAAAGGACCTATTACCTTATTGATATGAGACCGTATCATCAAAAACGATTGAACAATAATAACAATGAGGCGAGCTCCTCGCCCAAGCCGGCGGGAGACTCCCCGGAAGCGGATATCCCTGAACTCAAAGAGAAGGAGAAGGAGAAGAAGGGCGCGGGAGCGCCTTGGTATTCGGGTTCCGGCGCCGGTCCTTCCGGCGCAGTCCTCGGCTCGGGCAACGTGGTCCGCGTCGGGGCCAGCATGGCGCGGCCGGGGTTGCTCGGCTCGGGCCGGATCGCCGCGGCGCTCGCGCGGCTCTTCGGCGGGCCCTCCACCCTGCTCGGCGGCCTCTTCTCCTCGCAGTCCGGCGGGCCGCTCGTCCTGCTGGGCATGCTGCTGGGCGGCGGCCTGCTCGCCGCCGCGGGGCTCAAGCTCATGGGGGCGTTCTCCTTGCAGCAGCAGTCGAGCCTGCCCATGATCGCGGGGATGGACTCCTCGAACATCGTCATCGACAGGCCCAAGGACCGCTCGCTAGGGTATTTGGCCGCGGCCAACGAGGGCGAGATCGCCTGGGACAAGGACGAGGCGGAGAAGAAGGACTCACCGGCCACCCAGGAGGAGACGCCTCAACCCGAGGTCCCGCCGGTGGAGCAGCCCAAGGTCGAGCCTCCCAAGTTCGAGATGCCGGACGTGAACAAGCTCATGAAGGGGGGCTTGAAGGCGGATGACTTCGTCAAGAAGATGACGCAGGACCCGGGGGCCCTGCATGCGGGGGCCGGGCCGCGCATGAAGGACGGGGCGGGGTTCAACCTGCAGAAGACCTTCTCCAACGTCTCGGGGACCACCCTTGGCAAGACGAAGCGGGCCATGCGCCGCAACAAGCTGCCGCTGCGCTCCGGGCTCATGGGGAGGCTCAAGGGCAAGTCCGACCGCGCCATGGGACAGCTGAAGTTGGCGCGCAATATGTCCGCGTTCGGCGCGAAATCCACTCCGGACTCCACGGCGAGGCAGTACTCGACCGACGCGTTCGAACAGGGCAAGACCATCGGCGGGCAGCTGCAGGGGGTCGACGACGGCTCCGGCATCGTGGTCCCGGCCGGAGACGGCGCTCCGGGCGTGACGGATTCCGTCCCGGACGTCCCGCCCGGCACGAACGTGACTCCGTATCAGTCCAACGTGGACGCGGCTAAAGCCTTGGATGACTCATCGGCCGGTCTCAAGAACATGGGCATGATGCTCATCGTCATGGGCCTGATGCTCATCGTGATCGGCATCGGGCTGCTCAACTGCACGACCTTCCCCATCGGCCTGATGCTCATCGCCGCCGGCATGGCTCTCATCATGGTGGGGATGATGCTCATGGGCATGTCCGCCAGCCAGGCCCAGGGAGCCAAGGACCAGGGCAAGAACGTCGAGCAAGGCTACGGCCAGCCGGACCAGGCCGACGCAATCGACGACTGCGCGGAGCAGGCCGCAGGCGGCGGAATCGTGTCCGAGGCGTGCAGGACCAGCGAGGTCCAGGAGGTGAACCAGAAGGCCTCCGACAACACCATCCAGCAGGATGTGGCGAACGAGAGGAACTCGAACTACACGCTCCAGGAATGAGGCGGATCGCCGCGCGCATGGTCCTGAGGCCGCACAGCCTCAGGACCATGTTTTGTCTCCGAATACCCTGAGGATGCCCTTCACGAACCCGTAATTCAGGTCCATCCACCGGAGGTTCCAGAAGTCCTCGTACACGTGCCAGTGCTCGGGATGGGCGCCGATGTACTTCTCCTGGACGCGCGCCAACGCCTCGGTGGCCCGGCGTATGGAGTCCGGACCGGGCTCGGCCCGCAGCAGCCCGTCCGAGACCACGCGGCAGCGCCCCCGCTCGCACAAGGAGAAGACGGGCAGGATGGGGGCTCCCGACTGCGCGGCCAGCTTCGCGGGCGCGTACGAGAGGCGCGCGGGAGCGCCGAAGAGCGCGTAGGCGGGCCGCCGGGACAGGAAGTTGACCATGGTCAGGCTCACGACGGTCTTGTTCCGGGTCAGGGCGTCGAGACAGTCCCACGAGGAGCGTCCCACGCTCCTGAAATGCCTGGACCAGCCGAAGGGGAGGTGCGCGACGGTGCGCCTGTCCAGGATGGGGATGCAGCACTCGACGTCTCTCAGGAAGAGCGCCATCAGGGTGTGGGCGAAGAGGCCGAAGTTCGAGATGGCGAGGATGACCCCGTTCCCCTCGGACCGGGCCTTCTCGAACAGGGGCAGGAACTCGAGGTCCACGTCCTCGCGGGCGAACGCGACGTCCTCCGGCCGGCAGAGCATGCTGATGAGCAGGCGCGAGTAGAGGGGGCGCGTTTCCTCCATGATGGAGCGCAGGCGCTCCGGAGAGGGGGGCTCCCCCCGATGCGTCAGGATGCGGCGATAGTTGGCCAGGATGATGCCGCGCCTCAGGGGATGCAGGAAGAACCCGAACCGCAGGAACAGGGTCTCGACCCAGAATTCCAGCAGCCGCCGCGGCAGCCGCTGGGCGATCGCGACGCAGGCGCGGAACAGGAGTATCAAACGCTTTCGCGCAGACGCGTCAGGGACCGCTTGAGCCCGTGGTCGTACATGAACCCGACCGGGAGGATGAGGCTGAACACCTCCAGCATCCTGTTCAGGAAGATGAGGACCAGAGACGCCGTCACACGGGTGGTATCCGTGTCGAGTTCCTCGAGCTGGAAGCGCAGCATCATCTGGAACGGATTGATCCAGCTCTCCGACTGGCCCCCGGCGAGTTCCATGCTCTTGAGCGGGGACCACTCCGAGACGCGCCAGCGGAGCACGGGCTTGCCGCGGGCCGTCGTGAGGTCCACCTCGGTGCCCACGCCGACATCGGCCCCGCCGACGAGGATGCAGCGGAAGGCATCGTGCCGGTTGGCGAAGGCGTTCGTCAACTCCTGCCAGCATTCCGGCGAGCGGAGGCGTTCCCAGACCTCCCGGGGGCTCTTCTGGATGACGATGGCCGATTCCATCTTCCGCATAGCGGTATCCTCCGGCTTCAGCAGCCGATGGCCCTGGAGATCACGAGGCGCTGGATCTCCGAGGTGCCCTCTCCGATCTGGAGCAGTCTTTGGTCGCGGTAGAAGCGTTCGACGTCGAACTCCTTCATGAGCCCGTAGCCGCCGTGGATCTGCACGGCCTCGTCCGCCACCTCGCGGGCCAGCTCGGAACAGGTGAGTTTGGCCATGGCGGACTCCGTGGAGAAGGGCCGGCCCGTGTCCCTGAGCCAGCAGGCCTTGTACAGGAACGTGCGGGCGTGCTCGATGCGGGTGGCCATGTCGGCGAGCTTGAAGGCGGTGGCTTGGAAGCGGCAGATGGGCTGGCCGAACTGCTCGCGGGTCTTGGCGTACTCCAAGGCGGCCTCGTAGGCGCCCTGGGCGCAGCCGAGGCCCATGGCCGCGATGCTCAGGCGTCCGGAGTCCAGCGTCTTGAGCATCTGCTTGGAGCCGTCGCCGATCTTCCCGAGGAGGTTCGCCTCCGGGACGCGGCAGTCCTGGAAATACAGCTCGGCCGTGTTCGAGGCCCGCCACATCAGCTTCTTGTGCATGGTCTTGGCGGTGAAGCCGGGGGTCCCGGCCTCCACGATGAAGCAGGAGAACTCGGGCTTGCCGTCCTTCTGCTTGCCGGTCAGGGCCTGCACGATCACCCCCGAGGTGATCGGCGTGGACCCGTTGGTGATGAAGATCTTGGAGCCGTTGAGGACCCAGCCGCCGTCCGCCTTCTCGGCCCGGGTCTTCGTGCCGCGGGAGTCGGAGCCCGCGCTGGGCTCGGTGAGTCCGAAGGCGAAGAGAGCCTCCCCGGAGCAGAGCTTCGGCAGGTGCTTGCGCTTGTGCTCCTCGGTGCCGAAGTAGAGCAGGGGCGCGATGCCGAGCGAGACTCCCGCCGCCACGGTCGCGGCCTGGGAGCCGTCCACCCGTGCCAGCTCTTCGACCGCGATGACGTAGGAGAGGTAGTCCATCCCCTGGCCGCCGTATGCCTCGGGCACGATGATGCCGAAGACGCCGAGCTCCCCCATCTGGCGGGTGAGGTCCACCGAGAAGTCCTCGTGCTCCTCGAGGTCGTGCGCGGCCGGGCGGATCTTGGCCTGGGCGAACTTCCGCACGGTCTCGCGGATCATCTTCTGGTCGTCGCTCAGCTCGAAATCCATGGAGTGCTCCTTCGGGCCGTATCTTAGCATTTAGCATTTTGCTAGAGTCGCTTCCGCTTCCCATGACCCGGACCTCCGCGCACCGCTTCCTGCAGCCCGCCCTGGTTTCAGCCATTTTCTGCGCGGACCGGTGGACCAAGGTGTGGGCCGAGGGGTCGCTGGCCCCCGTCCGCTCCATCCGGGTGCTCCCCTTCTTCCACCTGACCTACGTGCAGAACACGGGAGCCGCCTGGGGCATGATGCAGGGGAGGAACGCGTTCCTCATCGGCTTCTCGGTGCTCCTCTTGGCCGCGCTCCTGTTCCTGAAGCGCCGCTGGCCCAAGACGAATTTCTGGAGCCACTACGGCCTCGTCCTGGTGGCCGGAGGGGCTCTGGGGAATCTCTACGACCGCATCGTGTTCGGCTACGTGATCGACTTCCTGGACTTCCTGGTATGGCCGGTGTTCAACGTCGCCGACTCCTGCATCACCGTGGGCGCGTGCTGCCTGGCGTGGGGACTGCACCGTGCGGAAAAAGAAGAGGCGCGGCTAGAGGGGTAGCCGCGCCTCGGATCGTCACATATTGTTGAAGTACGTCACGGCTCCGGTGGCCAGCGCGCCTCCGAGGATGCCGAGCAGCAGGGGGATGCCCAGCGCCCAGGCGAAGCAGCCGAAAGCGATCGCCCCGGCGAGCGCGCCTATGGCGATCTTCTTCCAGGGGATGTCCGGGCCCTTCTTCTCCTCCGGCGCCGCCGGCTTCTTGTCCTCGCCCACGGTCGGGGTCTGTGCCGCCGACGCGGCCGTGACGGCCGGCCGCTGCGCGGCGGCCGGCGCGGCTCCGGTCTGCGTCAGGCCGAACTCCTGGGCCGCGGCATAGACGGCCGGGGCGTGCGAAGCGCCGCCGGCATAGCCCTTGCCGGAAAGCTCGGAGGTCGCCTCGGGAGAGAGAGCGTTCAGCGCCGTCCCCTGCATGGATCGTATCTTCCCGACGCGTTCGAGAGAGGCGCTCTCCGCTCCGACCGCCGCCCACGAAGGGACCGCGGCGATGAGGATGGTCGCGACAAGGATCATAGCCCTACCCCCCGCACGGAACTACCCTGAGTATGGCGCGTCCCAAGTACGGGCTCCAGGTAAGAACGGCCCTGCACTCTTTGGGTCTAAAGACCTAGAGGGGACTACTTGTTGATGTACCACGTGACCGCCCCGGTGGCGAGCGCGCCGAGCACGATCGCCATGCCGATGGGCCCGCCCAGCGCCCAGGCGAAAGCGCCGAAGCAGATGGCTCCGGCGAGCGCGCCGATGCCGATCTTCCGCCATGGGATGTCGTCGCCCTTCTTGGCCGGCGCGGCTTCCTCCTTCTTGTCCGGAGCCACCGGCGGCGGCTCCTTCATGGCGAGGGAGGGGGTCGTCTCGGACGCCGGGACCTGATCCAGAGAGGACTGCGGAGCGGGCTCCTTCTTGGGGAAGAGCGCGCGGCAGCGGTCCAGGAGCACGTCCTGGCGCCGGTCCGCGATGTCCGCGCCGGACTTCATGCCCTCGGGCTTCTTCGCCTGGTCGGCCTCCTGCGAGACTCCCGCGGCGGTCCTGAGCTGGTCCATGGCCGGGACCTTGGGGACGTCCGCTTCCGCGGGCCCGCTCTGGGTCTGGCGTTTGTCGCAGTAGGCCTTGAAGTAGGCGAGCAGGTCGTCGCGGGCCACGCCTTTCCCCTTGAGCGTGGCGTCGAGGTCCTTGAGGGCCGGGGAGGAGGGCTTGCCGTCGGTCACGAGGTAGTCGCTGACCCCGTCGAGGACGTCCTGGCGCATCTTGCCGATGAAGCCCGCGAGCGTCCCATCCTTGCGCATCTTGTCGATGGCCGCGGGCAGCTGCTCGGACTTCAGCTTGAGCTCGGCGACCATCTTCCTGAGAAGATGGCCGGCCACGGCCCGCTCCACCTTGTCGCTGAAGAGGGCGTCCGTTGCCTGGGCCAGGGGGTCCGTCTTGCCGGTATCGGCCTTGGGCGGCTCAGGCTTCTTCGGAGTCTCGGGCTTGCGGGGTTGCTGCGGCTTCCTGGGCTGCTGGGGCTTCTTCCCCGGGGTGAGCCGGACGTACAGGACCGACGTGGGGCTCGTGACCCTCGGCCGGACCGTGACCCTGGACTTTTTCCCGTCCTTCACGGTCCACACATCCTGGCCGTCCCATATCATCCGGTAAGGCGAGGGCACGGCGTCGTAGTCGATGCGGTCGCCGTTCTGGCGCATGTTGCGGAAGTAGAAGAGGGGGACCGGGGTGTTGCGCTTCTGGTAGATGGTCCCGCCCTTGAACTTGTCGTTCGGGGGGGAGGTGTCGTAGGCGTAGCCCCAGAGCGTCTCGCCCGCGCCATCGGCATGGAAGTCGTCCCAGTCTCCCCACTGCGTCTCTTTGTTTTCCCAGGGGTATTGGCCGGCGAGGGCGGGGGCCGCGAAGAACAGCGTCAGGAGGGCGGAAGAAAGCGTTTTGGGCATGGGGATATTGTACCACGGTTTCTCCCGGAGTCTACACATCTTAAGTCCGGTCCAGGATGGCGACGGTCTCGACGTGGGAGGTCTGCGGGAAGAGGTCCACCGGCTGGACCTTGGAGAGCCGCCAGCGGTGCCTGCAGAGCCAGTCCACGTCGCGGGCGAGGGTGGCTGGGTTGCAGGACACGTAGAGCACGCGGCCGACCGCCGGGTCGAACAAGGCCTTGAGCACGGATTTCGCGCATCCTGAGCGGGGCGGGTCCAGGATGACGGACGCGGTCCCCCGCTCGCAGCCGGCGAGGATCTTGCGGATCGGGCCGAGTTGGGTCTCGATGCTCCCCGCGTGGAAGCGGGCGTTGCGCACTCCGTTGAAGCGCGCGTTCCCCCAGGCGTCCACGATCGCCTCCCGGTTCTCGTCGAAACCGAGCACCCGGTCGGAGGCGTCCGCCACCCAGAGGGCGATGGAGCCGACGCCGCAATAGAGGTCGAGCACGATGCTCGGCCGTTTCCCGCCTGCGCACAGGCCCTCTCGGACCTCCCTGTAGAGAAGCTCGCAGGCCGGAGTGTTCACCTGCAGGAAGGCCGCGGGAGAGGCCAGCAGGCGCAGCGCGCCCAGGCGCTCCTCGAGCCGGTCCGCGCCCCAGAGCTTGCGCCAGGAGGGCCCGAGCACGACCGGGGTCTTGAGCGGCTGGACGTTCTGGAACAAGGCCACGATCTCCGGGAACTCCCGGCGCATGGAAGCGACGAAGTCCTCCTGCTCGCGGAACTCGGGGGTGCGCGTCACGAGCGCGACGAGAGCCTGGCCCTGCGAGTTCGTTCGCACGAAGAGATGGCGGAGCCAGCCGGAGTTCGCCGCCTCGTCGTAGACGCGCCATCCGAGGCTCGCGGCCATGGACCGGACCTTGCGCACCAGACGCACCGAGAGCTCGGGCTGCACCGGGCAGTCCTCGAAGCCCACGATGCGGTGGGTCCCCGGGCTGTAGAAGCCGGCGATGGGGACGCCGCGCTCTTGCCCGAACGGGACGAGCACCTTGTTGCGGTAGCGCCACGGCGCCGGGGCCGGGATCGTGGGCTCGACCTCGGGAGAGCGCAGCTTGGCGATGCGGAAGAGGCAGTCCCGGACCATCTCGCGCTTGGCCTCGAGCTGGGTCTGGGGTGAGAGGTGCTGCCAGTCGCATCCCCCGCAGGCCGGTCCCGGCCGTCGGGGCGCGAAGTGGAGCGGGCAGGCGGGCTCCACGCGTCCCGGACCCGGCGCGTCCAGGCGCAGGAAGCGCGCCTGGCAGAAGCCGGAGCGGACTCTCTCCATCTCGACCTCGACGACGTCCCCGGGCGCGGTGTAGGGGACGAAGACGATCTTGCCTCCTCGGCCGCCGGCGGGACGGCCGAGGCCCATGCCCTGCGGAGCCATGCGCTCGATGCGGACCAGCATGGAGCGCATGGTATCATTTTGGTAAAATCAGTCGGATGCGGAAAAGCCTCGCGCTCCTCGCGCTTCTCGTCCAGGGATGCGTCCCGCTTCCTCCAGAAGAAGTCCCTTCCGCCCCTGCCGCGCAGGGGCGTCGGGTCGTTTCCATGGATCTGGACTCGGGGCACAAGCGTCACTCGACGCGGCATTTCGAGGTGCGCGCCTATTCCGAGGATTCGGCCCGGGAAGCGGGCGAACTCGCGGAGCGGCTCATGGAGCGCGTCCTGAAGGACACGGGGCTCTACTCCTTCCAGACCCGGCTTCCCATCCCCGTCTTCCTGTATAGGTCCCAGGAGGAGTTCTCCGTGAAGACGGACATCCCTCCCGGAGCGGCGGCCGGCGCCGCTGACCGGAGCGGGACCCTCTTCACGTTCGAAGGAGCGCCTCTCGGGAACGTGCTGTCCCATGAGATCAGCCATCTGATTTTCATCGAGTACATGGGGCGCATGGAACCGCTCTGGGTCAACGAGGGCCTGGCCGTATACGAGGAACAGGAGGCTTCCTCGGACCCGACGCCGTATTCCGCGGGGGACAGGCTCATCCCGTTCCGCGAGATGGCGGGATTGGAGACCGCGCAGATCATCGCGCTCTCCTCGGCGCGGGGGTTGCGCCTCGCCGGACTTCCCCGGCGGGAGGAGTCCATGAGCGCGTGGTACCGCCAGGCCGGAGGGGTGGTGCGCCTCATGATCGAGAAGGGCGGATATGGGGGGTTCGCGAGGTTCCTGGCGGCCCTGCGCGACGGCAGGAGCGAGAGCGAGGCGATCGGGCTGAGTTTTCAAGGGCGTTGGAAGGGGATGGCGGACCTGGAGGCGGAGTGGCGTACGGGACGGTGACGCGCATCTCCACGCTGCGTCTCGGCCTGACCGCGACGCTCACCGGCATCATCCTGCTCGAGGCCCCCTTGAGGCTTTCGCCGTACACCGTGTGGGCGATCGGGGGAGTCGTGCTGGTCTGGTGCGGGTCCCCGTTCCACCACGGGCTCAGGCTCGCTCTGGCCGCCGCCAGCGCGGACTCCGACATGCTCATCTCCATCAGCCTGTGGGGCGCGTTCGTCTTCAGCACCGCGGCGGTGTTCCTCAACGAGCTCCTGCCTGCGGCGTTCCGCCAGCATCAGCTCGGGCCCATGGCCGCGCTGGTCGTCTGTTCGCTGGCCGGCCGGTGGCTGGAGAGCCGGCTGACCGCCCGCGGGGGAGAGGCGCTCGGGAGGCTGCTCCGAAGGCTCCCTCACGCCGCTCGTCTCGTCCGGGACGGGCGCGAATCCGTCTCCCCGTCCAAGGACGTCCGCGTCGGCGACCGCGTCCGGGTCCTTTCCGGCGAGCTCATCCCCTTCGACGGGACCGTCTGCGCCGGATCATCCTCTGTCGACGAGTCCTTGTGGACCGGATACGAGGCGGCGGTCGAGAAGACCGTCGGCAGCCGCGTCTACGGGGGCACCCAGAACAAGGGCGGGACCCTGACGGTCGAGGTCGGCCAGGTGGGCCCCGGCATGACCCTTTCAAAGCTGGTCGCTTCCGTGCTCGAGGGGCTGGACGCCAAGGAGACGGGGGCCGGGAGCGCGGATCGCCTCGCGCAGGGCTACGTGCCGGCCATCGTCATCGTGGCGGTGGGGGTGGCCGTGCTTTGGTCGTGGAAGGGCCCCGAGCCTCGGGTGTGGCACGCGTTCACCGCGCTGACGCTCGTGCTGGCCGGCTCCTGTCCGCTGGCCTTCACCGCCGCCGCCCCTGCCGCTCTTGCGGCAGGTATGCGGCGCGCGGCCAGGCGCGGCATCCGGATACGCAATCCGGGGCACCTCCAGCGGATGAAGGTCCCGGATGTCGTCATCCTGAGCAAGAAGGGCGTCCTGACCGCGGGGATGCCCGAGGTGGCCGAGGTCCTCGCCTCGGACGGGTGGAGCGAGGGGGAGCTCCTCCGATGGGCGGCCGCCGCGGAGAGCCGGTCCGGCCATCCTTTCGCCCATGCGGTCCGGCGCCGCGTCGGGGAAGCGCCGCTGCCCGCCCTGGAATCGGTGGAGACCTCTCCGGGCCGTGGTCTGGTGTCCTTGGTGGCCGGGCGGCGCGTCGTGGTCGGCAGCCTGCAGTTCCTCGCGGACCAGGGCGTCGAGACTTCCCGCTTCGCCGAAGGCCGCCTGGAGGGGAAGCACCATCCGCTGGCCGGGGTGGCCGTGGACGGCGAGATGGCCGGGGTCGTCCTCTTCACGGAACCGCTGCGCGAGGGCTCCGAGGACAAAATCCGGATGCTCGAGAGGCTGGGCATCGAGGTGGTCCTGGCCTCGGGCGACCGCGCTCCGGCCGTGCGCCGGGCGGCCCAGATCGCCGGCATCGGGAAGATCTTCGCGGACGTGCTGGAGGAAGGCAAGACCCGGCTGGTCGCGCAGTTCCGCGCGGCCGGACGGACCGTCGCGATGGTCGGCGACGGGGTGCACGACGCCGTGGCCATGAGCCGCGCGGACCTCGGGATGGCCCTGGCTCCCCTGCGCGCGGAGGATGACGAGCCCGGGCGCAGGCATCGGGCGGCCTTCGATTTATCGGCCGAAGTGGCCGACATCGTGCTGTCCAAGCGGGATCTGGCGAGTCTGGTCTACGGCATCCAGCTCAGCATCCGGATCCGGAGGACCGTCCGGGAGAACCTCATGTGGGCTTTCGCCTTCCACCTCCCGCTGGTCCCCATCGCGGCGGGAGCGCTTTTCGTGTCCACGGGCGCCAGCTACGGTCCCCTTTATCCCTTGGCCGCGACTGCGCTCGGCGTCGTGGCCATCACCGTCAATTCCATCAGGAGGCTCAAGCAGTGAAACGGACGCGATTGGGCTATACCTCGGGGCAGGCGGTCTCCGGAGTCAAGGACCGCCTTCCGCCGATCGAAACGTGGCCGAACCAGTACCGGGGATACGAGATACGCATCGAGATCCCCGAGTTCACCTCGGTGTGTCCCAAGACGGGCCTGCCGGATTTCGGGACCGTCGTGATCGAGTACCTGCCGGACCGGCGGTGCATCGAGCTTAAGTCGCTGAAGTACTACATCCTGGCGTACCGGAACATGGGGATCTTCTACGAGAACGCGGTCAACCGCATCCTCGACGATGTGGCCGCCGCGACCCGGCCCGTGTGGGCGAAGGTCACCGGCGCTTTCACGGCGCGCGGCGGCATGCGGTCCACGGTCACCGCGCGCTATCCTAGGAAGAGGGGTGGCTGAACTCAGCGTCGGCTTCTGCGGCGACTCCGCCCGGGCGGGCCCGGACTGGCTCCGGGTCCTGAGCAGGCGCGGGCTGGCCGCGGAAGGGAGGGCGGGGCCCTCCCTGTTCATGACGGTCGTAGGGAAATGGCCGGAGCGTCCCCAAGTGCTGGTCGCCCCGAATTGCACAGACCTATCCTGCGGGCCCGCGACGCTGTCGTTGCCGTCTGAGACGCTGCTCATCGGAGCGCTCCAGCGCCTGAGCGGGATGGATAGGTCCGCATGCGGCTCCGACCCGGCGCGGGCAGGCTATGACTACGCGACCGCGAACTTCCCGGATATGGGGCTCCGCCTTCCCGGAGGGGACGGCGTCCCTCGCGCCGCCTTGAACGGGCTCTCTTCGAGCCTGCTGGGGGCTCTTTGCGCCGGGTGCAGGTTCATCGCTTGGGGGCTCCCGGGAGACCCGCCCGCCTGGGCCGCCGGCTTCGAACGCGCAACAGGCTCGGAAAGGGCCGTGTCCATGGCCTTGGGCGCGGGGCACGCGGGCGCGCGGGCCATGGCCGTGGTCTCGGCGAGCGAGATGGAGTCGGCCTCCCGCATCCTCCGCTGGGCCGCGGAGGCCGAGGTGCCGTGCGTGGTGCTGGCCGCCGGGGAGGGCTTCGGGATCGTCCCGTCCATGGCGGAGTGGGTGGAGTCCGCCCCCGCCGCGTTCTTCGTTCCTGCCACGGTGGAGGAGGCGGGCAAGACCGCCGCCCAGGCCTTTGACTGGGCTGAGACCTATCAATGCCCGGTCTGCGTCTCTTTGTCCGGCCTGATGGACCGATGGTCCGCGGTCGCGCGGCCCGGGAAGACAGAGACCTCCCGCGGCCTCTGGGCATCGCCTGGAGAGGGGCGCTACCGCGACACGCCCGCCGGCATCTCCCCTCGAGCGGTCCCAGGGCAGGAAGGGCTCGAGTATTCCGCCTGTCCGGCGGACGCCTCGAGGTCGAAGAAGCTCGAGCGCAAGCACATCGCTCTGCTTTCCTCGGCGCCGGGCTTGAGCGCCGCGGGGACGGGCCTGTGCGTGGCGGCGAGCGGTAGCCTCGCTGGGGAGCTCCGCCGGCTCGAAGGGCGCTTCAAGCTCGTCGCGGTGGACCGTCTGCTCCCGTTCCCGGCAGCTCTCCTGGCCGGGGAGATGAAGACTTCCTGGAGGACGGTGGTGGCCGAGTGGGAGGGGGACACGGCCTTGCGCGGGCTCATTCGTCGCCAGTTGAGCGTGGACCTCCCCACCCTGCAGATCCCGCGGAGCGCGGACATGGAGAGCCTGCGAGGGTCCGTTTTGGAGGCGGTCGGCCGTGATTGAGGAGTTCCGCATCCCCTCGCGCTCCCCCGCCGTGGAGATGGAGCCTCTGCCGGCCGGAGAGACGCCTTTCGGCCGCGCGTTGTCCATCTGCGGCTTCCATCCCAAGGACGTGCTCTGCGTCTGCGAGCGCGTCGAGGAAGCGCGTTCCCCCAGGGGACCCCATATGCCCCTGGGGCTGCGGGAAGCGGAAGGGGCCCGCTGTTACCAGGTCGCGGGCTTGGGCGGCAGGCATGCGCTCGCTTTCGCGCTGGGCAGCCGCGCCGCGAACCCCGGGCTGACCCTCGTCGTGTTCACGGACTCGCCGGACCTCGAGGACCTGGCCGCCGCGTGCAGGAAGAACCTGGACCTCACCTGCGTCACGCCCCGGACCGGCCTGCTGCCCGTGGCGCAGGCGGCCGGCGCGACCTTCCTCTGCAGAGCGAACCCGGACTCCCTCGCGTCCTCGCTGGCGCAGGCCATGCAGCACAAGGGTTTCTCTTTGGTGGAGCTCGCGGACGGCCCTCCGGAGGTCCTGCATGAGAGCCGCAGGCCCGTATGGGAGAGAGGCTGCGAGCCTCGCGTCAGGCTCCCGGTCCCGATGCCCGAGCCGGAGAGGCTCTCGCTTTGGGAGCGCCTCCTGTGAAGACCGTCCTGCACAAGAAGGGGCTGGTGGAAGTGCATTTCCCGGTCAGCGACCTCAAAGACGGCGCCGGGCTGCGCGCGGACGCGTTCCTGGCCAAGCGCTTGAAGCGCTACTCGAGGAGCGAGGTGCAGCGGCTCATGGCCGCCGGCCGAGTGCGCTTGAAGCGCGGGGAGGGCTCCCCGGGGCCCGTGAAGGCGTCGCAGCGGCTCGCGCTCTCGGACACGGTCATCGTGGCCTATACCCGCACGGAGGAGCCTCCATGCGCGCACGAGCGGCTGGCGGTCCTGCATGAGGACGACGACCTCCTGGCCGTGGACAAGCCCGCGCGGGTGCTGAGCCACCCCACGGACCGCGTGGTGCGCAACGCCGCGACCTCGATACTGGCGAGGCAGTTCCCCGGCTTCAAGCTCCACCTCGCGCACCGGCTCGACCGCGAGACGAGCGGGGTCCTCCTGTTGGCCAAGAACAAGGAGGCCGCCCGGCGCCTGACCGAAAGCTTCACGCGCGGGAAGGTGCGCAAGGAGTACCTCGCCGTGGTGCGCGGGGAGGTGGCCTTCGAGCGCACGGTCGTGGACAAGCCCATGGAGCACGACGGCGGTGAGATCAAGGTCCGGCAGGGCTTGGGAGGGGACCGCGCGGCGAGGACCGAGTTCGAGCGCGTGGCCGTGGCGCACGGCCTTTCCTTGGTGCGCGCCCTGCCGCGGACGGGCCGGCTGCATCAGATACGGGTGCACCTGGCGTCCCTCGGACATCCGGTGCTCGGCGACAAGCTCTATCAAGGCGAGGGGGAGTACTACATGAAGGCCGTACGCCGCGAGCTCGACGAGGAGGACCTCCTCGCTCTGGGCGCCTCCCGGCAGATGCTGCACGCGGCCAGACTGGGCTTCCCGCATCCCTCCACCGGCGCGTGGACCGAGGTCGAGGCGCCGCTGCCCGAGGATTTTCTGAGACTAAAGGTACTCCTCGGACTTGGGCCGTCCGTACCTGGCACGGCTGGATAAGACCTCGCATACTTGAGGCATGAGAGCGCTCCTGCTCGTCCTGCTCCTCATCCCGAGCCGCCTCTATACCCAGACCCTCACCGGCCAGGTCGGCGTCCAGGGCGTGACTCCGCTCGGCCAGCTCGGCAGCATACTCACCGCGACCCTGCCGAACCTCTCGAACCAAGGGCTGAGCCCCGGCTCCATGGATGTGAGCCTCAAGGGGACCTTGGCCGAGGTCAAGGCTCAGACCCCCGTGGGGCTCGACCCGGTGAAGGCGGCGATACTCGTCGAGAGGGCCAAGGAGATATCCGCGCCGCAGCAGCCCGCTGTTTCCGAAAAGAAAGGCGTCCAGGAAGTGCTGGTCGCGGTGAACTCGGTCCTCAAGGACATCCCGGCGGACGAGCTCAAGTCCATGCCCGCGGAGAAGCTCCACGGTTTGGCCGGGCTCATCATGGACCAGATGCGGCCCGGAGCCGAGGATCACGCGGTCGAGCCGGTGCGGCAGCTGAGCCAGGCGAACTTCGCCCGCGTGCGCTCGCTCCTGGGCAAACCCATGAAGGAGACTTGGCTCAACCCTGGGGTGAGCGAGAACCATCTGCAGGAATGGTCCGTGGAGGGGATCCCCGACGGGGTCAAGGTCGTACCCGCTCCCGAGAACATAGTGTTCCGGCACTATACCACCGAGGAGGGGCAGGGACGGATCAGCAAGCTCAAGAGGCTTTGGAACGGTTTCCTGAGCTATGTCCAGCTCGCTCCCGGACTCTACCGGAAATACTTCAAGGACCTGACCGGAGTGTTCCTGACCGTGCCGGGAGTCCGCGGGTCCGAGGTGGGAGTGCCCGAAGGCCAGTTCCCCGCGTACGTGGACCTGCGCATCCCGGCCGGCTTCCCCCTGCTCGAGATCGAGCCGGGCAAGATCTTCCTCATCCCCATGCCGGGCCGCACGCGCGACTGGGTCAGGAGCTACTACATGCGTTGGCTCAACGGCGAGGCCGTCGGGTCCGGCTACGATACGATGGTGAAGAAAGTGGACTCGGAAGGCGGCCCAGGGCCGGCGCTCTCCGTGCCCATCGAGATCGTCGGGCAGGGGAAGGCGCGCGAGGACTGATTCCGCCGCGTTTCTCAGCGGTTTTTTTAACGGTATTGACTCCGGTTAAAATACCGCGTAAAATAACCGCATGATTACGAGAGCCTTGGCCCGGACTCTCGATCGCTCGAAGAAGAGCATCCTGCTGCTCGGACCGCGCCAGACGGGGAAGTCCACGCTCGTATCGAGCCTTCGACCCGATATCGTCGTCGACCTCGCACACGAGGCGACCTTCCTCGAGTTCCTGCGCAATCCGTTGGAACTCGATCAAAGATTGGAGGCGCGAAAGGGGACCGCCACGGTCTTCATCGACGAGGTGCAGCGGCTGCCCGGATTATTGAACACTGTGCAGGCCCTGCTGGACCGCCAGCGAGGAGGGCTGAAGTTCTACCTCACCGGCTCAAGCGCCAGGAAGCTCCGGCGGGGCCGAGCGAATCTCCTGCCTGGGCGCATCCATTCCTATTCTCTGGGCCCGCTCACCTGCGGCGAATTGGGCTATGCGATGGATGTCCGGAAAGCGCTAGCCTTCGGTACCCTCCCCGGGATCTGGACGGATGAAGACGAGTCGTCCCGCCGGAAGACGCTGAGGTCGTATGCCGCGACGTACCTGAAAGAGGAGGTGCAGGCCGAGAATCTGGCCAGGAACCTGGAGGGGTTCGCCCGATTCCTCTACGCGGCGGCGGAGGATTCCGGCCGATTCCTTGATCTGTCGAAGCTCGCGTCCATCTCCCAGGTCCCGCGGCAGTCGGCGGTCCGGTTCTTCGAGGTCCTCGAGGACTGCCTCCTGGTCCGGAGGCTCGACCCCTTTGGGACGCAGGGACGCAGGCGGCTCGTCCAGCACCCGAGGTATTTCTTCTTCGACTGCGGCGTCCTCAACGGCCTGTTGGGGAATTTCGAAGTTTCCGGGGACCGGCTCGGCCGTTTGTTCGAGCATCTCGTTTGCAGTCAGATATTCGATTGCGCGGCTTCTCGGGACCAGGAGATCCGGCTCAGCAGCTATCGGACGGAGCATGGAGCCGAGGTCGACTTCATCTTCGAGCGGGGATCCGAGCTGTGCGCTCTCGAGGTCAAGGCCTCGAAGACGGTCCGCAGCGAGGAGTTGAGTGGCCTGCGCAGCTTCCGCGAATATCACGGGCGCAGACACCGTCAATGGGTGCTCTATCTCGGCGATGTCCGCAAGAACTTCGGCGCGGTCGAGGTCTGGCCGTGGCAGGAGGGGCTCAAGGAACTATTCAGCCGCTGAAAGTCCGGCAAGGGTTCGAATGTCATGCGGTCAAGGTCCTGCGTGGAGCTGTAGGCCAATAGGCCCTTCGACCCACTTTCAGCTAGGCCCAAGGGACATTAACGTCGCGGCGTCCTCCGCCTATCCTATGCGTGATGACCTGCACCGTCACAATCATCGCGCTCTGGACCGCGGGGAGCGCGCACGCCTACCTGGCTTCCGAGCCCGGAGAGTCCCCGCGCGAGATCACCACGGTCAGCGAGCTCCAGAACTACTACAAGGACAAGCCTGAGCTGGCCCAGGAATGGAAGGAGCTTCAGAAGGCCATCCAATCCCAGAAGCCTCCGGAAGAGGAGGCTCCCAAGGAAGAGCGCAAGGCCGTGGACGCTCTGCCCGAGCCGGAGAAGCAGGAGCCCCCGCCGGAGGAGCAGTCCTTGGGCAAGAAAGAGACCGGTCCGACGTCCGAGGCTGCCATGGGACAGCTCAAGGAACTCGACAGGGGTCAGGCCAAGACCGAGGCCCCGGCCGTGGACGAGGGCCGCGAGATCCCGGTCCCTCCCGGAGCGGCGCCCAAGACCCCGGAGCAGCAGATCCGCGAGAAGATCGAGAAGATCGCGCGCGCCAAAGCCCAGGATGCACGCGCCTACGAGCTCTACGTGGCCGGGCTGACGGATACTTATTTCAACAAGGAGAAGCTCGGCGGCGAGTACACGGGCAAGGTCCAAGCCGCGACCCGGGCGCACATCGAGGGTCTCGAGGTCGACCAGTTCCCCACCATGGAGTTCGGAAGCGTGCCGCAGGGAGCCGCGGCCACCTGGGAGGGGGGCGAGTCGAACGGGACCGGCGCGCACATCACCATGGGGGAGTTCCTGGAGACCGCCTCGAAAGGCACCAAGCGCATCTGGGACCATGAGTTCAACGGCCATGACCGGGACGCGAAGAAGGGGGACGGGACGCCCCTCGGAGTCAATCCCACCGGAGACGTCGAGAAGATCGCCTACGACACCATGGGCTGCTTCGTGGGTCTGGGCGGCACGGACTGCAAGCGCTAGCCTACTGTTGAAAACGTAACATCCATTTGTTATTCTCTCCGCGGGTCGCATACGATCACGCCCAGTTGGCGCAGTGGTAGCGCGCTCCCTTGACATGGGAGAGGTCGTAGGTTCAAATCCTACACTGGGCACCATTTTTATCATGAAAGAAAACGATAAATCCAAAGAAGCTCTAGAGGCATTGCGGCACTCCACCTCCCATGTTATGGCCCAGGCCGTCCAGGAACTCTTCCCGGGGACAAAGATCGCCATCGGCCCGGTCATCGAGGACGGCTTCTACTACGATTTCGACTCCGAGCACCGGTTCACGGAAGAGGACTTCCCCGCGATCGAGAAGCGCATGCGCCAGATCGCGGAGGGCAATCACGCCCTCGTCCGAAAGGATATCGGCCGCGAGCAGTCCAAGGAGTTCTGGCGCTCCAAGAACGAGACCTACAAGCTCGAGCTTCTCGAGGAGCTGCCGGAGGCGGTCTCCCACTACGAGCAGGACGGCTTCCAGGACCTCTGCCGCGGCCCGCACGTGGAGAACACGCGGGCCATACGCCATTTCAAGCTGCTCACCGTGGCCGGGGCGTACTGGCGCGGCAGCGAGAAGAACAAGATGCTCCAGCGCATCTACGGCACGGCCTGGAACACGAAGGAAGAGCTCACGGCCCACCTCAAGATGCTCGAGGAAGCCAAGAAGCGGGACCACCGCAAGCTCGGCCCGGAGCTCGACCTCTTCAGCATCCAGGACGAGGCCGGGCCCGGTCTCATCTTCTGGCATCCCAAAGGGGCGCTGCTGCGCCGCATCATCGAGGATTGGGAGGTGGGGGAGCTCCTCAAGCGGGGCTATCAGCTCGCCGCCACGCCGCACGTGATGCGCCTGGACCTCTGGAAGACGAGCGGCCACAGCGAATTCTTCTCGGCCAACATGTTCCAGCCCATGGAGGTCGAGGAGGCGAAGTATCAGCTCAAGCCCATGAACTGCCCGGGCCATATCCTCATCTACAAGAGCCGTCTGCGCTCCTACCGGGAACTGCCGCTGCGCATGGCGGAGATGGGGACCGTGTACCGGTACGAGCGCAGCGGAGTGCTGCATGGGCTGCTGCGGGTCAGGGGCTTCACCCAGGATGACGCCCATATCTTCTGCACCCCGGAGCAGATCGACGACGAGGTCGCCGGGTGCGTGCAGTTCTCCATGGACCTTCTGAAGACGTTCGGCTTCACTGAATTCAAGATCGAACTCTCCACCTGCGACCAGTCGCACCCCGAAGCATCCGCCGGATCCCCGGAGCAGTGGGACCAGGCCCAGGGAGCGCTGGAGGGGACGCTCCGGCGCATGGGCCTGGAGTACAAGATCATGCCGGGCGAGGCCGCTTTCTACGGGCCGAAGGTGGACATCAAGCTGGTGGACGCCTTGGGCCGCGCGTGGCAGCTGTCCACGATCCAATTCGATTTCAATCTTCCGAAGCGGTTCGGGATCGAGTACGTGGCCAAGGACGGGGCAAGGCGTCAGCCTCTGATGGTGCATCGTACCCTGCTCGGCTCCATGGAGCGTTTCTTCGGCATCCTGATCGAGCAGTACTCGGGGAGGTTCCCGCTCTGGCTCGCGCCCGTCCAGGTGAAGGTCCTGACGCTGACGGAGAAGCAGGACGGCTCGGCCCAGGAGTTCGCGAAGAAGCTGCGGGAGGCGGGCTTGAGGCCCGAGCTCGACCTCCGCAACGAGAAGATCGGCCACAAGGTCCGGGACGCGACGCTCGAGCGCGTCCCCTACCAGGTCGTGATCGGGCCGCGCGACGTGGAGGCCGGCACGCTGAGCGTGCGGCTGGCTTCCGGCAAGCAGCTCCAGGGGCTCGATCCCGCCCAGTTCGTGGCGCGCCTGGGCGAGGAAGTCGCGCAAAAGAGGACCGCCAGCATACTCGTATGAGAGATCTCCTTCCAGCCGTGCTCACCCTGACCCTGCTCGCGCAGGGAGCTTCGGCCGCGCGAGGGGACATCCCCGCGGCGGCGGAGAGGCGGGCGACCGAGGACGAGCTCTTCGAGTCCGGCTGCCAGCTCTTCCGCGAGACGACGGGGGACAAGGTCGCCGCGATCAAGGCCTTCGAGCGGTATCTGCAGGAGTTCGAGGACAGCCGACGCGCGGCCGACGCCCAGTTCATGGTCGGCGAGGCCTACCTGGACCAGGCGCTCAAGATCCTGGTCAAGGAGGCGGAGTCCAAGAAGACCAAGACCGACCGCCTCATGTCGCCCAAGAACACGGCGGCCGTCAATTCGCTGAACCTCGCGCGCGACGCCTTCGAGAAGGTCGTGGCCAACGCGAGCAAGAAAGACCCCGGCCTGCGCGCTTCGGCCCAGTACCGCCTCGGCGAGGTCGCCTACAACGCCAAGGATTGGGGCCAGGCCATCGAGGGCTGGCGCGGGATCGAGAAAGACTTCCACATGTCGTACATCGTGCCCGAGGCCTGGATGGGGATCATCTTCGCGAACTTGGCCTTGGAGCAGTTCGCCCTGGCCGAGTCGAACCTCTTCCTCCTGGGCGAAGCCTATCCCCACTACCTCAAGGTCCCGGAGGTGCAGTACGCGCAGGGCATCGTTTCCCTGCACAAGGGCGACTACACCAACGCCGAGGCCGCGTTCAAGAGGGTGAACTCGGCCGAGGCCCAGTTCTACCTGGGCAAGACCTACCTGCTCTCCAAGCGCCCGTACCTGGCGGCGGCCGCGTTCGAGCGGATCACCCGGGACTTCCCGGATTCCATCCTGCGCGAGGAGACCGAGTTCTTCATCGGGGATTCCTTCTTCCTCGCCAAGGACTTCGACGGGGCGATCACGAAGTATCAGCGCTTCCTCATGAAATACCCGGAGTCCCAGCTCCGGGTCTCCACCCTCTTCCGCATCGGCTCCTCCCATTTTCAGAAGAAGAACTACATGGAGGCCCGGGCGCACTTCCAATCGGTCATCGACCGCTACCCGACAGACTTCTTCGCTCCCCTGGCCCAGTACTTCATCGCGGAGTCGTACCTGGTGGACAACCAGTTCCGCGAGGCCCTCTTCGCCTACACCAAGGTGATCACCCAGCACCCCGAGACCATCAAGATCTCGCCCATGGCGCACTACAAGCTCGCCTGGGCGCAGTACCAGGTGAACGACTACGCCCAGGCGGCCCAGACCTGCCGGAACTTCCTGTCCCTCTACCCGACGAACGCCCTCGCCAAGAACGTCTACCTGCTTTTGGGCAACGCCCTGCTCGAGCTCAAGCGCTACGACGACGCCGTCACCGCGTTCCAGCGGGTCATCGACCTGGCCCCCACCTCGGACGTGGCCGAGCAGTCCCTTCTGACCATCCTGCGGGTGGCGCACTCCCGCAAGGACTACAACTCGATCCTCACCTCGTACCAGTTCATCTTCCGCCACCTGCCCCCCTCGCAGTCGAAGTGGCGGCCCTTGAGCTACCTCTACGCGGCCGAGGCGTACCTGGCGCTCAACCGCGTGGACGAGGCGAAGGCCATCTACGAGATGGTCATGAAGGTCTATCCCAACGATCAGGCCGCCTTCTACGCGCAGGACGGGCTGGCCTGGACCCACTCCATGATGGGCAACGACGACCGCGCCCTGTCCGAGCGGCAGAAGCTCAAGGACATGATGCGGCTGGCTCGGACGACCTACACCTTCTCCGGCACCAACGAGCTCGGCATCGCCGACAGCATGTACAACCGGAAGGAGTACGAGGACGCCTACCAGCTCTACGACAAGTTCGCGGCGGAAAACCCCAACGGCCCCCGCGCGCCGGAGGCGCTCTATCGCTCCGGGATGGCTCTCTACCACCTGAGGTACTACACGCAGGCCATCGAGACCTGGACCAAGCTGCGCGAGACCTATCCGAAGTCCCCCGAGGCCGGCAAGGCGGAGTACCAGATCGGGGACACGCTCTTCCGCGCCCAGAAGTACGCCGAGTCCGCGGAGCAGTACAAGCGCATCATCCAGCTCTATCCGCAGTCGGACCAGCTCCCCCTGGCCCGCCTGCGCGTGGCCATGTCCTACTACAACGCCCTCGACGACGCCGCCACGCTCAGCGCGGCGCTGGGTCTGCTCTCGAAGTACCCGGACGCCCCCGAGGCCACCGACGCCCTGGACCTCATGGAGACGGTCTACGACCGCAGCAAGACCGCGGATTTCCGCAAGTCCCTCGGCGCCGTGATCGACGCCGTGCCCGGATCGGCGGTGGCGGGAGAGGCGCGCTTCCGCATCGGGCGGCGTCTCTTCGAGATGAAGGAGTACGTGGAGGCCGCCGCCGAGTTCCAGAAGTTCAGCGTGGACTACACCGGCAACCCGAAGCTCAAGAAGGCGCAGTTCCTGCTGGGCGAGTCCTATTTCAACGCGGAGAAGCATCCCGACGCGATCCTGGCCTTCGGGCGCTTCCTGGAGAACTTCCCCAAGAGCGAGGACACGGCCCTGGCCCTTTTCCATCTCGCCACCGCGTACTACAACGCGAAGCAGTACGAGGCCGCGACGACGAACTACAAACGGCTCCTGGACGAGTACCCCGAATCAGAGTACGGGAAAGCCGCGCAGTTCAACCTGGCCATGGTCTACAAAGCCGAGGGCAAGCTGGCCGAGGCGCAGGAGGCCTACGCCCGCTACGTCATCCTGGCGGGGCCCGGCGATAAGACGGCCAAGGCGGCCCTCTGGGAGGTGTTCGGGCTCCAGAAGGACCGCAAACAGTACACGGCGGCCCTCGAGACCCTGGGACGGATCCTGGAGGGGGAGCCCGCCGAGGAAGACCTCTTCGAGGCCAACTACCGCCGCGGCGAGATCCACATCCTCATGAACCAGCCCGACGACGCGGTGCGCTCCTGGGAGGGAGTCGTGGCGCTGACGCCTAAGAACAACCCGTATCGCCTCAAGGCTCTCATCGACCTGGGCCAGGCGTACGAGAAGAGCCAGGAATACTCCAAGGCCGCGGGGATCTACTCCGACCTTGCGGCCAACGCCAGCACCAAGCCGATGGCGGACGCGGCGCGGGAGCGCGCGGAGATATGCCGCAAGCAGACCAAGGCTCCCCCGAAACAGGAGGCCGCTCCGGGAGAGGAGGGACGCAAGACCCAGGTCATGCCGGAGGACAAGCCCGCGGCTCCCGCTCCCGCCAAGAAGAAGGGGAAAGGCAAAGAGTCCTCTCCCCCGCAGAAGATCAACATCCCTGGGATGAACTGACATGCCGACAAATATCGATTTCCTGGCCATCTTCAAAGAGAGCTTCACCCTGGTCATCCTGTTCTTCTGTTCCATCCTCTCGATCACCTTCACGATCGAGCGGTGGTGGTACTTCCGCAAAGCCCGCGCAGACGGGGACGCCCTCCTGGCGGCGGTGAGGAAGCTCCTGGAGGCGGGCAAGTCCAAGGAGGCCCTGGCGACCTGCCAGAGCAACCCGGCTCCGGTCGCCCAGGTCGTTCACTACGGCCTGCTGCACGGCAGCCGCTCGAGGCTCGAGCTCGAGGAGCTCCTTTCCAGCAAGCGGCTCGAGGAGCGGCTCAAGATGGAGAAGTTCCTCGTCGTGCTCGGCACCATGGGCAACACGGCTCCCTTCATCGGCCTGTTCGGCACCGTGATCGGGATCATCAAGGCGTTCCAGAGCCTGGCCATGGCCGGGAACGCCGGACCCGCGGTGGTCGCGAAAGGCATCGCCGAGGCCCTGGTCGCGACCGCCGGGGGGCTGGCGGTGGCTATCCCCGCCGTCATCGTCTACAACTATTTCATGCGCCGGGTGAAGAACCTCTCCGTGGAGATGGAGGTCGTCTCGTCCCGGCTGCTGGTGATGCTGGGCAAGTAGCCGCCCGTCGGAGGACGTCTTGGCCGGAGTCCAAAGAAGCGACGAGGACGCGATCACCGACATCAACCTCACGCCTCTGGTGGACGTGAGCTTGGTCCTCGTCATCATCTTCATGGCCATCGCCCCCTTCGCCATGCAGGCGGGCATCAAGGTCCTCGAATCCAAGGCCAAGGCGGCCGTGGGCAAGGTCTCGGCCGGCTCGAACGTCACGGTGCGGCTCACGCGCGACGGCAAGCTCACCGTGAACGACAAGCCCGCGGCGCTGGAGGCGCTCGGACCTGCCCTGGCCGAGGAACTCTCGAAGTCCACGGACAAGATGGTCATCCTGACCGCGGACGACGAGAACCGCGTGGGCGAGGTCGTCCACGTGCTCGACACGGCCAAACAGGCCGGGGCCGGCAAGATCGCGATCATGAGGAAGGAGAAGACGTGAGGAGGCGCAGCCGGTTCGAGCTGGAGGACGACGCGGTCACGGGCATCAACGTGACCCCCCTGGTGGACGTCTGCCTGGTGCTGGTCATCATCTTCATGGTGACGACCCCGCTCCTCTCGCGCCCCGTCTTCGACGTCAAGCTGCCTTCCGCCAAGACGAAGGAGGGGCGGGAGGAGGACAAGGTGACGGTCTCTCTTTCGGCGGACGGAAGGATGGCGGTGGAGGCCAAGGAGTGCAAGAGCCTCGACGACGTCTCGCGCGAGCTCCGGCTCGCGATCTACGGCACGGAATCGAAGCTCGTCATCATCCGCGCGGATCAGGACGCGACGCATCGGGAGCTCACGGAGCTCATGGCCCGGGCCAAGGAGGCCGGGGCGCAATCGTTGACAGTGGCGACGGAACAGAAGAGGTAGGCGCGGGGTCCAATGGTCAGGGCCATGACGGTCTCGCAGGGTCACGGCGTCGAAGCGCGCGTGCCCGCCGCCTTGGGCGTCTCCATCGCCCTGCACGCGGCCGGGCTGGCCGCGTTCCTGGCGTTCACGGAAAAGGCCTCGCGGGAGGGGGTGAAGGTCATCACGGACGTGGAGCTCCTCATCGAGCAGGAGCGCAAGGGCGAGGCTGCGCCGCGCGCGGCGAGGGTGCCGCCCGCCTCGATGTCGGATTTCCTCAAGCTGGCCCTGCCGGCGATCCCCAGGTCCGCCGCTCCGCTCGAGGTCAAGGCGCCCGAGCTCGAGCGCAAGCTCATGGACATCCCGCAGCCGAAGCTCGACGACCGGGGCCGCATGGCCGCCGGTCCCAAGCTCGACGCCCTGGACCTGGGCCGGCGGCGGATGGAGGTCGCGAAGGTGGCGGCGCCTCTCGTGGAGAGGGGATCGAGGCTTTTGGCCGCGCTGCCGGCGCTCGAGGAGGTGGGCCGCGCGAAAGCTCCCAGAAGGGTCCTGGAGATGGCCGCCCTCGCCGAAGAGAAGCGGGGACGGCTCGCGGGGCCCCAACTCGGGGAGATGAACGTCAAGCTCGAAAGGCGTCAGGCGCCCTCCATGGCGGCTCCCTTGTTGGCCGAGGCGGCGCCGCAGCCGGGGAGCTCCCCTTTAGAGCGCCTGGCCGCCCTGCCCTCCAAGACCCAGGTGATCCAGTTCGAGTCCAAGCCTGATGAGGGACGGCTCAAGCGGATGCAGGGCATGGAGGCGCCGGCCCTGCCCGCGCCGGAGCGCAGGACCGAGGTGCAGAAGGCCTCGCCGAAGAAAGGCGTCGAGATCGAGGGGCCCCTGTCCACTCGCAAGGTCCTGGAGGGCGCGCTGCCGGTCTTCCCCGCCTGGCTCAAGGAGCTGGGCGTGGTGGACGCGGACGTCGCGGTGCGCATATTCGTATCGCCGGCGGGACTGGTGCTGGAGGACCGCATGCGGGTGGAGCGGACCTCCGGCTACGGCAGGCTGGACCGCCTGGCCATGGAACATCTCAAGAAATGGAAGTTCGAGCCCCTGCGCCTCGACGACCCGCGCACGGAGTGGGGGGTCATCACTTTCAGGTTTATACTGGAGTAGCGACATGAAAAGAACGACGATATTGATGATCGCGACTCTGGCATTCGGCGCTGCTGCGCCGAACTGCCAGGCGTTGTTCGGTTTCGGCAAGAAGACCGAGGAGGAGCAGCCCTCTGAGAAGAAGACCCCTCTCCCCGGCATGGAGTCCGGCGGGCTCGATCTGACCCAGCCTCCGCGCATGGCCCAGGAGGCCGAGCCCCCGCCGTCGAGCCTGCCGGACGCCCCGGTCTCCGGAGAAGCTCCTTCCGACGAATCCTCTTCCGTGGCTCCCGTCTCGGAGACGGAGACCGCCATCGGCGAGCATCCGGCGGGGGACGCGTCCTCCGCCCGGGAGTACGTGATCAAGGGGCAGGGAGGCGCGAAGGTCAAGTTCAACAAGCAGCCGCTAAACATCGACGTGGACCCGTTCGAGTCCATCCGCGATTCCCTGGTCCCGGACCAGGGGCTGCTGCTGGCCGAGTCGCCCTTGAGCGTGGTCTGGCGCAGGACGCATCCCGAGTTCCTCCGCTCGTCGCGCGTCATCCAGCCGTGGCTGACGACTTTCAGCGACCGGCCGGGCATCATCTTCCGGCCTTTGGACGAGCTCGGCGAGGCCCTGCAGAGGAGGATCGGGACCAAGGAAGGCAGGGGCTACGAGTGGTCGCTGACGATCGCGGACGAGGAAGGCAAGGTCTTCCAGCGCTATGAAGGGACCGGCCGGCCTCCCGAAGAGGTGACCTGGAGCGGCCAGAACGACCAGGGGGACTGGATCACCGCCGGGGCCGCGTACTCGCCGATCTATGTGTTCACCGAGCCCGGGGGGACTCCGCTCACCCGGGTCGGCAAGCCTATCCGCTTCCAAGGGGTGGTCCACCAGGAGCGCAACGGCCTGCTGGTGACGCTCGACTCCGCGGTCCTCTTCGGGCGGGCCAAGGGCGCGGAAACGCTGCAGGGCGCCCAGGGGGCCGACCTGATCCGGTCCTGCGCGGACGCCATCAAGCGGAAGTACAGCGGCATGCCCATCCGGGTCGAGGTGTACGCCGGCTCCAAGGAGCTGGCCGAGCGCCAGGCCCTGGAGATCGAGGCGGCCCTCATCAAGGAGCTCATGCTCCTGCCCCAGGACATCTCCACGGACGCGCTGGCCACTCCGTACGCGGAGCAGCGGGTGGAAATCGTCCTATTAAACCGCTAAAATAATCCGTCTTTCGGGATCTTTTCCAACCTCTAGGAGGAGGCATCATGGCGATCAAGATCGGTGTCAATGGTTTCGGCCGCATCGGGCGGCTCGTGGTCCGCGCGGGCATCTCGAACCCCAACGTGGAGTTCGTCGCGGTCAACGACCTGGTCGACGCATCGACCTTGGCCCACCTCTTCAAGTACGACTCGACCTTCGGCGTGTACCCCGGGACCGTGGAGGTCCAGGGCGACTGCCTGGTCATCGACGGCAAGAAGATCAAGACGGTCAAGGAGAAGGATCCCGCCAAGCTCCCGTGGAAGGCCACCGGAGCGGCCATCGTCGTCGAGTCCACCGGCAGGTTCCGCGAGGCGGAGCAGGTCGCCCCGCACTTCCAGGCCGGGGCGCAGAAGGTCATCATCACCGCGCCGGCCAAGGGCGAGGATATCACCATCTGCATGGGCATCAACGAGGAGAAGTACGACCCGGCCAAGCACAAGGTCATCTCGAACGCGTCCTGCACGACGAACTGCCTCGGCCCCATCGCCAAGACCCTGCATGAGAAGTTCAAGATCAAAGCCGGGATCATGACCACCATCCACTCCTACACCAACGATCAGGTCATCCTGGACTTCCCGCACAAGGACCTGCGCCGGGCCCGCGCTGGGGCTCTGAGCATGATCCCGAGCTCCACGGGCGCGGCCAAGGCCATCGGCCTGGTCCTGCCGGAGCTCAAGGGCAAGCTCACCGGTATCGCGATCCGGGTCCCGACCCCGGACGTGTCCCTGGTGGACCTGGCGTGCGTGGTCGAGAAGCCGACCTCCAAGGAAGAGGTCAACGCGGCCATGAGGGAAGCGGCCTCGGGCAGGCTCAAGGGCTACATGGAGTACTGCGACAAGGAGCTCGTCTCCCGGGACTTCGTGGGCAACCCGGCCTCGTGCATCTTCGACTCGACCCTCACCGACGTCATGGATAAGACCCTGGTCAAGACCTTCGGCTGGTACGACAACGAGTGGGGCTATTCCAAGCGCGTCGTGGACCTGTGCGTGTACGTCGGCAAGAAGCTCGGCGTGGCCGTCAAGGCGTAGACCCTATGTATAAGGCCATGAAGCTCCAGCGCTTGCAGGACATGAGCGTCAAGGGCAAGCGCGTGCTGCTCCGCGTGGATTACAACGTCCCGCTCAAGGGCGATGTGGTCACGGACGCGACGCGCATCCGCGAGACCCTGCCGACCTTGAAGCACCTGCTCGACGCCGGATGCAAGGTCGTGGTCGTCGCGCACCTCGGCCGGCCCAAGGGCAAGGTCAACCCCAAGTACAGCCTCAAGCCCGTGGCCGGAGAGCTCAAGAAGCTCCTCAAGCGCGAGGTGCGGTTCGCCGAGGACTGCGTCGGGGAGAAGGCCGATGCCGCGGTGCAGGGCCTGGGGCCGGGAGAGATCCTGCTCCTGGAGAACCTGCGCTTCTATCCCGAAGAGGAAACCAACGATCCGGAGTTCTCCAAGAAGCTCGCCAAGCACGGGGAGGTCTTCGTCCAGGACGCCTTCGGCGCCCTGCACCGGGCGCACGCCTCCACGGCCGGCGTGGCCAAGCTCATGCCAGGCTGCATCGGCTTCCTGGTCCAGAAGGAGCTCGAGTACCTCGACCGTGTGCTCAGCAACCCGGAGCGGCCCTTCCTCGCCATCCTGGGCGGGGCCAAGGTCTCGGACAAGCTCGCGGTCACCCTCAAGCTGCTCGACCGGGTCGACGCCTTGCTCATCGGCGGGGGCATGGCGTATACGTTCCTGCACGCGGACGGCATCAGCATCGGCAACTCGCTGCTGGAGAAGGAGCGCATCGCGGACGCCAAAGCGGTCATCGAGAAGGCCTTCGGCAAGAACGTGGAGCTTCTCCTGCCCGCGGACCACGTCGTGGTCAAGGGAGAGCCTCGCGAGGACGCCGAAGCGTCCGTCAGCCAGGGCATGGCCATCCACGAGGGATACACCGGGGTCGACATCGGGCCCCGCGCCATCGCCTTCTTCGAGGAGAAGATCGGCCAGGCCAAGACCATATTCTGGAACGGGCCCATGGGCATCTTCGAGATGAAGCCGTTCTCCAAGGGGAGCTTCGCGGTGGCCAAGGCCTTGGCCGAGGCCACGGCCCGGGGCGCGACCACGGTGGTGGGAGGAGGCGACAGCCTCGCCTGCTTGACCGCGGTCGGGCTGGCCGATAAGATCACGCATTGTTCCACCGGGGGCGGGGCCAGCCTCGAGTTCATGGAGGGCAAGGTCCTCCCGGGCTTGGCGGCGCTCGCTTCGGACGCGTAGGTGTTTTTGGTATAATCCCAAAACCATGATCGTTTTTTTGACGACGGTCCACGTGACGGCATGCGTCTTGCTCATCATGATCGTCCTGCTGCAGGCCGGACGCGGCGCGGGACTGGCCGTCTTCGGCGGGGGCGGGGACACCCTCTTCGCTTCGCCGAGCGGCTCCTCGGCCCTGAAGAAGGCCACGGTGACGCTGGCGAGCGTCTTCGCTTTGACCTCGCTCATGCTCACGCTCCTGGGCGGCCGCGCTGAGATGCGCAGCGTGACGGGCAGGGCCGGTCCGCCGGTGGCGGCGCCGCAGACGCCTCCGCAGCAGCAGCAGCCGGCCCCTGCCGCGCCGGCCACGAAGCCGTAGACGCTTTCGCGCGGGTGGCGGAACTGGCAGACGCGTACGTTTGAGGGGCGTATGGGGAAACCCGTGTGGGTTCAAGTCCCACCCCGCGCAAGGATATAGGTGGTTGTAGACTCCCCGAGCCGAGAGGCTCGGGGAACTTTTTTCCCCTCTCATTCGTACTAGTGGAGAGGGAGCCATGGCAAATCATGATGTAATGATGTATGATAATGATATGCATCGGACCCAGGTGCTTCTTGAAGACCGCCAGTACGAAGCCCTCAAGGCGTGGGCGAAGCGCATGGACAAGAGCCTCGGGGAGGTCATCCGCCTAGCGCTGGACCGACTGCTGGGGGGCGGGGCGGAGGCTGCCGGCCGCCTTGACTCGATTTGCGGCATCGGCTCGGACCCCGGCGGGCCCTCGGGCCGGGACCACGACAAGCAGCTATACGGCGCCTAGTCATGAAGCGCGTCTTCGTGGATACCTCGGCGTGGATCGCCTACGTCAAGCGCGACGACCCGGACCATGAAGCGGTGTGCGGGGCCGTTCGCCGGTGGGAAGGCCGCTTGCTTACGAGCAATTTCGTCTTCGACGAGACCGTGACGTTCCTAAGGGCCCGCATGGGCCACGCGGTGGCGCAGCGCGTCGGGGAGGCCATGAGAAGCATGGGACTGGTGCGGATCTCAGGGGAAGACGAGGAGGACGCCTGGGCCTGGTTCAAACAGCACCGGGACAAGGGCTACTCGTATACGGACT
>Ga0265297_10000959_pt1 | contig 74779 bp, 89 predicted proteins | sample Munlanlwell13791_FD_192502 | JGI IMG/M metagenome (GOLD analysis project Ga0265297, IMG submission 192502) | Leachate microbial communities from a municipal landfill in Southern Ontario, Canada - Leachate well 137-91 | ecosystem: Engineered > Solid waste > Landfill > Unclassified | place...
CTTCTAACAATTTATTAAAACCATCTTCCGGTAAACCGATTGTAACTCCAGTTAGGGAAATGGTTTGGGGCATTTATCATCTGACATTTATGGATGAAGAGCAAAAACCAAAAAGATTTTTTGGTTCGGAAAATGAAGTTTCAACTGCTTTTTACTCTCAAAAAGTAGATGTCCAAGATAAAATAAAAATTCGTTTAAATAACGGAGAAATAATTGAGACTTCTGTAGGCAGAGTTATTTTTAACCAAATTTTACCTGAAAAATTGAAATTTGTTAACCAATTAATGGATAAAAAAGCAATTAGTAATTTGGTTAATAAATCATTTGATATTTTGGGTAGGGAAAAAGCAGTTATCTTAATAGACGAGATTAAGGATTTGGGTTATGATTTTGCTACTCATTTTGCTTCTACCATTTCTATGGAGGATATTATTATTCCCACTGATAAAGCGGTTATCCTGGGTAAAGCAGAAAAGGAATTACAAAAAGTGGAGAAAGAATATAATGATGGCATGATCACAAGAGAAGAACGGCATTCTCTAATTGTCGATCTTTGGTCTAAGGCACGATCAGAGTTAGAAAAATCAGTGATTGAAAGTTATACCATTGATAATCCGGTTTATTCTATGGTTTTGTCTGGTAGCCGCGGTAGTATGTCTCAACTTTCTCAGCTTTCAGGAATGAAAGGTTTAGTGGTTTCTCCTTCCGGCCGAATTATCGATTTGCCGGTAAAAGCTAACTATAAAGAAGGTTTGGATGTTTTGGAGTATTTTATTTCTTCTCATGGCGCCAGAAAAGGACGATCGGATACAGCTCTACGTACCTCTGAAGCCGGTTATCTGACTAGACGCTTAGTGGATGTTTCTCAGGATATGATTATTGAAGAAGATGATTGCGGTGTTAAAGAAGGGATGATTTTTTATAAAAATGAAGAACCCAATTTTGCTTTTTCTATCAGAGGAAGGGTTTTGGCTTGTGATGTTAGAAAAAATAATAAGCTTATTGCTAAAAAAGGAATACTAATTAATTCTGATTTAGCGAAGAAAATAGAAGAAGCCGTAGATGAGGTGGAAGTTTTTTCTCCTCTAAATTGTCAAGCTAAAAGTGGAGTTTGCAAAAAATGCTATGGCGAAGATTTGGCACGGGGAGAATTAGTGGAAAAAGGTACAGCCGTGGGCATTATTGCGGCTCAAGCTATTGGCGAGCCTGGTACCCAGCTAACTTTGCGTACTTTCCACATTGGTGGTGTTGCCGGAGAAGATATCACTCAAGGTTTACCGCGAGTGCAGCAAATAGTAGAAGCGAGATCGCCTAAAATGCCGGCTATTTTAGCTGAAGAGGAAGGCAAAGTCAGGATTGTGGAAAAAGATGAAGTAATTGAAATTATTTTAGAAGCCAATAGAGTGAAGCATCGTATAATTCATATTCCCAAAGATGCTAATTTAGAAGTAAAAAAAGGCGATAAAGTTAAGGAAAAAGATGTCTTAGCTTTAGGCAAAATGAAAATTAAAGCTCCTTTCGCTGGTGAAATTTTAGAAGTTTCCAAAGAACAAATTGAAATTGAGTCTAAGGAACCGGCTCATTATATTTATGAAGTTTCGCCGATTATTGAGATATTGGTTAATGACAAAGACGAAGTGAAAAAAGGAGATGTTTTAACTGCCGGCAATATTGATCCCAAAAATTTGGCTCGTTTAAGCGGTGAAAAAACGGCTCAAAAATATATGATTAGTGAGATTAACAATATTTATATGTCTCAAGGGCAAGAAATTCATCCTAAGCATTTTGAGATTGTTATTTCTCGTATGTTTTCCAAAGGTCAAGTGATCCATCCGGGTGGATCCAACTTGATTGAGGGCCAAATTACAGATCGATTGATTTTGGAAACTGTTAATGAAAAATTGAAAGAAGAAAAGAAAAAACCTTTAATTTATCAATCATTAATTTTAGGTATCACTCAAGTCTCTCTATCCACTGATAGCTTTTTATCAGCAGCTTCTTTTCAAGAAACTAGCGGTATTTTACGAGATGCAGCTTTGATCGGTAAAGTGGATCAATTAAAAGGAATCAAAGAAAATGTTATTATCGGCAAGCTTATTCCGGCTCGTGTGGATTTGGAAAAACTGGAAAAACTGGAAAAAGAAAAAAAACAATTATAATTGACTAAAATATTTAAATTTGCTAAGATACTGCCATTATGCCTACTATTAATCAATTAGTAAAAAGAAAAAGAAGTAATAAAAGAAAAGGACAAAAAACTCCTGCCCTAAAGAGGGTGGTTAATGCATTGAAAAATAAAAGCAAAATGTATCGGGTGGGGGCGCCTCTAAAACGGGGTATTTGTACTAAAGTGACTACGGTTACTCCTAAAAAGCCAAATTCTGCTTTGCGTAAAATTGCGAGGGTACGTTTAACTAACGGAATGGAAGTCACTGCTTATATCCCCGGTGAAGGTCATAATTTGCAAGAGCATTCTGTGGTTTTGATTAGAGGAGGTCGAGTTAAAGATTTGCCCGGGGTGCGTTATCATATAGTGAGAGCAAAGTTCGATACTTCCGGTGTGGAAGGGCGCAAACAAGGCCGTAGCCTTTATGGAGCGAAAAAACCAAATTAAAAATTATGCGCGGAAAAACAACTTATAAAAAATTAGAGATTAAACCGGACCCATTATATAATTCTTTAACGGTCGCGAAATTCATTAATTATGTAATGGAGGGAGGTAAAAAAGCCAAGGCGCAAAGAATTGTTTATAATTCTTTTGAAATAATTACTAAAAAAAGAAAGAAAAAAGCCATTGATGTTTTTTCTGACGCTTTGAAAAACGTCGGTCCCTATTTGGAAGTACGTTCTAAAAGGGTCGGAGGTGCTAATTATCAAGTTCCGGTGGAGGTACCTAAAAATAGGCGTATTGCTTTAGCAATGCGTTGGATTTTGGGTGTGGTTCATTCGGCTAAAGGTAAATCTACTGCCGAAAAAATTGCCGATGAACTTGTTTTGGCCAGTTTAAATAAAGGGGAGGCGGTAAAGAAAAAAGAAGATATTCACAAAATGGCTGAAGCTAATAAAGCTTTTGCCCACTTTAGCCAACGATAAAAGATAAATCACAAATTTCAAGCATCAAATGACAAACAAATTCCAAATTATAATTTTCAAATTCTAAATATTTTAAAAATTGGTTATTAGAATTTAGATATTGTTTGCGATTTGTAATTTGTAATTTAATATTTATATGGAGAGGGATTATCCGATTGAAAAAACTAGAAATATTGGCATTATTGCTCATATTGACGCCGGTAAAACCACAGTAACCGAACGCATTTTATATTACACTGGTAAAAAACATAAAATTGGCGAAGTCCACGAAGGCCAAGCGGAAATGGATTGGATGGAACAAGAAAAAGAACGAGGCATTACTATCACTGCTGCTGCCACTACTTGTTTTTGGAAACCGGTGGGTGAGTCTAAAGATAACGAGGCTCGGATTAACATTATTGATACCCCAGGACATATTGATTTCACGGTTGAAGTGCAACGTTCTTTGCGTGTTTTAGATGGAGCAGTTTTGGTTTTAGAAGCAGTTTCCGGGGTTCAAGCCCAATCAGAAACCGTTTGGCGTCAAGCGGACAATTTTAAAGTGCCACGCCTTTTCTTTATTAATAAGATGGATCGTGCCGGCTCTGATTTTGAGATGTCTTTTAACTCTATAAAAGAGAAATTAGGTGCTAATGCCGTTTCTTTGCAATTTCCCATTGGCGAAGAAGATAAATTCAAAGGTATTATTGATTTGGTTACAATGAGAGCTCATATGCATTCTGACGAATTGGGCAAAGAAGTAACTGATGAGGATATCCCAGACGAGTTAAAAGATGAGGCGGAAAAATGGCGCAAAGAAATGTTGGAAAAAATCGCTGAAACTGATGACGCATTATTGGAAAAATATTTAAGTGGTGAAGAATTGAAAAATGATGAGCTCTATGGAGCAATTAGGAAGGCCACTATTTTAAATAAAATCTATCCGGTTTTATGCGGGACAGCTTTAAAAAATAAAGGTATTCAGCCACTTTTGGATGCAGTTGTCAGATATTTACCTTCTCCTATTGATGTCCCGCCTCAAATTGGCACCAATTATAAAACTAAAGAGAAAATAGAGTGTTTGCCGCAAGATGATAAGCCGTTTGCCGCTTTGGTCTTTAAGGTTGCTCATGATCCTTTTGTGGGTAAATTATATTTTTTCAGAGTTTATTCTGGTAGTTTGGAATCTGGCTCTTATGTTTTGAATAACACAACCGGAGTAAAAGAAAGAGTGAGTCGAATTGTTAGATTGCATGCCAACCACAGGGAAGAAGTGAAAGGAGTTTCTGCCGGCGATATTGCTGCTTTAGTTGGTTTAAAAGAAACAAAAACTGGAGACACAATTTCTAATACGAATTTAACAATTAGGTTGGAAAAGATTACTTTTCCGGAGACTGTTATTTCAGTTGCCATTGAGCCTAAAACTAAAGCGGATCAAGAAAAATTAGGAGTGGCTTTAAAAGAATTTTTGGATGAGGATCCTACGCTTAAAGTTTCTTATGATGAAGAAACCGGCCAAACTATTGTAGCTGGAATGGGAGAGTTACATTTAGAAATTTTAGTTGACAGAATGAAGCGTGAATTCAGTGTGGAGGCCAATGTTTCTAAGCCTAGAGTGGCTTATAAAGAAACTATCCGCAGATCAGTGGAGGCGGAAAACAAATTTATCCGTCAAACCGGTGGTCGTGGCCAATATGGTCATGTTCTTTTACGCGTTAGCCCTATGGAAAGAGGTAGTGGTTTTAAATTCAATAATGAAATTAAAGGTGGAGTTATCCCCAATGAATTTATCCCGGCAGTAGAAAAAGGAGTTAAAGAAGCAGTGCGTAAAGGCGTTATCGCCGGTTATCCGGTGGTTGATGTGGAAGCATCCCTTTATGATGGCAGTTATCATGAAGTTGATTCTTCGGAACTAGCTTTTAAAATTGCTGCCAGCAAAGCCTTCAGTGAAGCTATGCGTAATGGTGATCCGTATTTAGTGGAGCCAATTATGAATTTGGAAGTAGTGGTACCCGAAGATTATTTGGGAACTGTTAATGGCGATCTAAATTCTCGTCGTGCTCAAATCCAAAGCATTAATCCCAGAGGTAATCTGCAGGTGATTTTAGCCAAAGTGCCACTTTCCGAAATGTTTGGTTATGCCACAGCTGTTAGATCATTAACTAGTGGTCGGGGCGCTTTTGTAATGCAATTTGATCATTACGAAGAAGTGCCAAAAAGTATCGCTTTAGAAATTGCTGAAGGCAAAAAATAAAAGCTTGTTCAATTTTAGGTTTGCGAAATTTATTGTTGGTGTTAAAATAAAAATATGGAGAAAAAAAGTCAAAATTTAGTTGTTTCAATTTTATTTTTAGTTTTATTTATTGTTAGTTTAGTCGGCTATTTCTCTATTAATTCTTCTTATTGGTTGCTTTTATCAATTTTGTCTATTTCTAGTGCTGTTTTTGCTTTTATTACTTATTTGTATGATTTAAGTGAAAGAAAACAGTTTTTAATTGTATCTTTGTTTTTCTTTTTATTTGGTTTAATGTATTTTTTCTCTTATCTTTTAGACAAAAATAATAATCAATTATTCTGGATTGCTTTTTCAATCTTTTTTGCCATTTTTAACTTTTGGCATTATCTACGCGCTCCTGAAGATCAAAAAAAACAAGAAACGGGATAAAAATATTGTGAAGGCGAACAAATTGTCTTTTGCTTTTGTTTTGAACATATTTTTATACTAAAGTTAAACTTTTTGTTATAATAAAAACAATGCATATTGTTTTTTTCGAAGTTGAACCATGGGAAGAAGATTATTTAAAAAAATCTTTTAGGAGTGCGGAATTTTTTGATACTGTTTTAACCAAACAAAAAATTAAAAAAATCAAAGATGCCGAAATAATTTCAGTCTTTATTTACTCCAAATTGGATCAAAAAAAGTTGAGTCAATTGCCCAATTTAAAATTAATTGCTACTCGTTCCACCGGCTTTGATCATATTGATGTGGATTATTGCCGGAGAAACAATGTCAAGATTGCCACTGTTCCCGATTACGGACAAAATACGGTAGCCGAGCATGCCTTTGCCTTAATTTTAGCAATTTCTAGAAAAATTGTTCCTTCGGTGGAAAGAGCTAAAACCGGAATTTTCAAATTAGCCGGTTTGCGTGGTTTTGATTTAGCCGGTAAAACAATTGGGATAATTGGTACCGGCAGCATTGGAGAACATATGGCGCGAATTGCCAATGGATTTCAAATGAAAGTTTTAGGTTTTGATTTAAAACACAACCAAAGTTTAGTTAATAAATATAATTTAAAATACACTCAAACTTTAGTTGAGTTAGTGGCTAACTCCGATATTATTTCTTTGCATTTGCCGCTTAATGAACATACTCATTATATTGTTAATAAAGAATTATTAAACCAAACCAAAAGAGGGGCGATTTTAATTAATACCGCTCGTGGTGCGTTGGTAGATAACGAAGCATTGCTATGGGCTTTAGATGAAGGTATTATCAGCGCCGCCGGTTTGGATGTTTTGGAAGAAGAACCTTTAATTTCAGAAGAAAGAGAGTTGTTGCTTGAACGGATTAATCATGAAGATTTGCGCGATTTATTATGTGATCACATATTGATTAAACATCCTAATGTTTTAATCACCCCGCATAATGCTTTTAATAGCAAGGAAGCTCTTTTGCGTATCTTAGACACAACAATTTTAAATATCAAAAATTATCTCGATAATCACTCTAAAAATATTATTGATTAAATATAAATTAGCTAAAATGAAAAATAATTTTTTAAAATATGGGAAAATGTCGTTAGCTTTTTTTGCGTTTTTTTTATTTTTATTATTTCCATTTGAAGCTTTTGCTAAAAATAGTATTCAAATATCTCCTTTAACTTATAATTTTGAAATTAAAGCGGGGGAATCATCTAAAGCAAAAATAACCATTACTAACTCCAGTGGTCATAATTTTGATTATATTTGTCAGGTAGAAGATTTTTATGGCACTAATGAGCAAGGAGCACCGATTTTTTCTAAAAATCAAGCAAAAAATAATAATTCCGGTTTGGCAGATTGGTTAAATATTCCCAATAATGAAAATGAAGGTATAATTGCCCCAGGGGGAAAGAAAATAATAACAGCTAATATTATTATACCCAAGAATGCCAATCCTGGTGGATATTATGCGGCGGTTTTTGTTGGTCAAAATATTGAAAACAACAAGTCGCCATTTTCTATTTCCAGTCGTGTTGGCACTCTAATTTTGGTTTCCGTGCCGGGTAATGGATCGAAAGCAGAGGCAATAAAAAAAGCGGAAATTGGCAATTTTTCTTTTCCTAAAATTATCTGGTCTAATTATAAATTAGTTTTAAATTATGGTAAATTCCCCAAAATAGAAAAAAGAAAAATTGATTTTAAGGCTCTGATTAAAAACACAGGTATGGTACACTATGATGCTAATGCAGCCGTAGGTGTTAAATCAATTTTCGGCAATGAAGATAGGGTTGATTTGGGCACACATACAATTTTACCCGGTAGCAACCGATCATATAATGGCGAATGGAATAAAAAATATCCTTTTGGTTATTATAAACTAACTTTAATTGTTGCTAACCAAGAGCAAATTTTAGCTTCTGAAAAAACAAGCATTTTAGTTATTCCTTTACCTTTAATCATCGGAATATTTATAATTTTGTTTTTGCTTATTTCTTTTATTCGTACTCGTTTAAACCCAAAAAAGCATACTTCGTAGGTATGCTTTTGGTTTTATAAAAATAATGGTAAAATATTAGTATTAAAGGCTAATATGAAATTTGTGCTTAAGATGAAGATTATTGCAATTATCTTTTTTAGTTTTTTCTTATTTTATCCTTATTTTGTTATGGCTCAAGGTTCAGAGAGGGTGAAGCATTTTGATTCTCAAATTGTGGTTAATCAAGATAGTTCAATAGAAGTTTTGGAAACAATTGATTATTATTTTTCTTACGCCCGTCATGGCATTTATCGTTATTTACCTTATCATTATGAGGATAAAGATGCTAAAAAGTATTTGAATTTGGGATATGATTTTTTAGAAATCACTATGGATGGGCAAAATATCCCTTATGAAAGATCAAAACAAAATGGTAATTGGTTTTTAAAAATTGGCGACCCAAACAAAACAATTTCCGGTGATCATGAATACAAAATTCATTACAACATAAACTATGTTTTAAATTATTTTTCTTCCTACGATGAGCTTTATTGGAATGTTTCCGGTAGCGATTGGTCGGTGCCGATTGAATTAACAACGGCTCAAATTGTTTTACCCCAAAAAGTGGCGGAACAGAGTCTGGATAGTCAATGTTATCCAAGATATGCTTATTCAGAATGCAAAGTTTCGGAAGCAGGTAATAAAATAGATTTTAAAAGTGCTGATTTAATTACGATTTCTGCCTCTTTTCCTAAAGGATTGGTTAGCGAAGTTTTTAAACTTTATCACTTGTTATTACCATTTATCAATTATCGTTATGAAAGTGTTTGGTTTCTTTTACTGCCATTATTATTTTTTATTTATATGTTTTGGCTTTTTGTAAAATCCGGTCGCGATCCAAATGGTAAAAAAACAATCGTACCTGAATTTGAAATCCCCGATCATTTGGCACCTGCTCAAATGGGCGCAATTTTAGATGAAAAAGTAGGCAAAAAAGAAATCAGCTCTACCTTTGTAGATCTTGTTTTCAAAGGTTTTATTAAAATAGAAGAAATAAAAAAGAAAAGTTTTTTTAGAGCTAAAAAGGATTATCAAATTTATAAATTAAAAAAGAGCGAAGATGCTTTAGAAAGTTATGAAAAAAAGGTGCTAAAAGCTATTTTTAGCGATGGCGAAAAAGTAAAATTGTCAGATTTGAAGAAAAGCACTAATCAAAATATAAGAGAAAATTTACAAACTGCCGAAAAAGAAATATATAAATCTGTGACCGCTCAAAAGTATTTTGTTGCTTCTCCGCAGACAATACGCAATAAATTTTTGGGCATTGGTATTGCAATTTCTACACTGGGAGTTATTTTAGTTATTTTGTCTTTTGTTTTGGAAAAAGGCAGTGGCAGTTTATCTTTTGCTGCTGCTTTAATTGGGATAATCTGTCTTGCCTTTAGCCCTTTTATGCCTAAGAGAACTAAAAAAGGAGTTCTAATGCGAGAAAGAATTTTAGGTTTTAAAATGTATATGGAAAAAGCAGAAAAATATCGTTCTAAATGGCAAGAGCAAGAAAATTTGATTACCCAGTTTTTACCTTATGCAGTTTTGTTTGGTATTACTACATCTTGGCTTAGATCATTGAAGAAAATTGGTGTCAATGTGGAAAAAGTATTCTCGGATTCACATTTTTATTATGTTCCTATTTATACTATCGATTCGGTAGCATCTTCTGTCAATGATATTGGAGTTAATGTCGATAGTGTTAGCGATCATTCTTTTTCTTCGTCCGGTAGCAGTGGCGGCGGTTTTGGTGGCGGTTTTGGCGGCGGCGGTGGTGGCTCTTGGTAAAAATATTACTATGAGAATCAAGTTATTTTTAAATGTTTTTTAATCCGTTTAATTTGTTTGGAATGAATAATAATTTCTTTTTGCATCCTTTTTATAGTTTCATTGGTGAAAATTCTTCCTTGATCTAATCTGTCGATAACAGTAACAATGCCGTCTAATCTAGAAATAACTTCTGAATGATTATTGGCCATTTCTATTTTGAGTTCATCAAATTTATCATCATGTTCTAAAAGCTTAAGTGTTACTTTTTCGAATCGTTCATCAATTTGTTCAAACTTCTCATCTACCTTGTCGAATCTTCCATCCGCTTTTTCTAATTCTTCATTGATTTTTTTAAATTCTTTATCGTGGCGAGTCAGTTTTTTGAGAATTTTATCTTCTTTTTTCATATTTCAATTATAATACTTTTTTATTTTCTTGCAAATTTAAAAAATGCCAAGCGCTTGCTTGGCATTTGAGAGCTAAAATTTTAGTATCTTCTAAAGTGAAAAGTGGCCATTTTTTGCCCGTCCCAGAAAAGATCAGCTTTGTATTGTCCAATTAGCTCCATATCTTTTGTTATATTATGACGGTATAGAATAATATCATCACAGCGATTGGAGTTTTCTGCTATTTTGTTTTTTTGTCTTAACATTATATTTCCATTGGGATCATACCAAATAAGTTCAGTATGATGTTCGCCAGGGAAATTAGTAAAGCGGGCATAAATCCAAATAGTATCTCGTGTGTTGAAAATATTGGTGGGATAATCCGGAAGAACAACCAAATTCTGATTTTTTTCTTGAGTTTGTGATGGTTTGCCAATGCAGGATTCAACCAACTGGCCTTTATATATATTGCTCATTGGCAAAGGTTCAGGAGAAAGAGGATTTGGGTCTTCATTTTTTTGTTTTTCTTCTATTTCCATTAAAATTGGAGAAGTAATAATAGTGTTCATAACTTCAATGTGATAACAAGCTTGGCCGTTCGTAAATTCATCATCCAAAAAATTATAGTTATAGACTTGGTCGCCGGCAGAGAAATTTTGTTTGCTGTTTTCAATTAATTTTCCATTGCGATAAACTTGGATAGTTTGAGGGTTTTGGCTTGGCTTATCAAAAACCAAATCAAATCTGAAAACGGGTTTTTCTATTTTTTGATAGCCGTTGTTAAAACCAATTTCTAAGTTTATATTTTCTAAATGGGCATTGCTGCGTGCTGCATAGGTTTGGCCATTTTTGATTGCTTCCAAAATTCCTGCTTGGCTAAAATCATCAGTGCAAATCCAAGTTTTGTGAGTCCACCTTTCGTCATCACCCGTATCATGCCAGCCATGGCTATCACAGCCGGCCGTAGCGGCAATAAATACTTGAGCTGCTCCTAACTTAACATATTCTCTTACGAGATCTTCTTGTTGTTTTTCGGTTTCTGTGTTGAACATTTCAATGCCATTTAGTAATTTATAAGTTTCTAAACCAGATCGTAAATCATAACGGTAATCTTGCCATTCCCAAAAGAAAGGAAATGATTCAGTGGCCAAGAGATTCGGGTGGGCGGCAATTGCCAAATAGCCTAATTCATTTAGCTTTTTTAGAATCTCGTTTTGGGTGTCGAACTTGCATTGCAGTTTTTCAATTTCAGAATTTGGATTAAAATTTGGGTAATCTTCCGGCTTAATGCCTAAGGCTAAAGTATGAGAACGAGCCGGCATTTGAGCATTGGGTTCTGGCAACCACATACAATCAATTTCAGCGCCGGCAATAGTAATGAAGTCAGTATTAGTTTGTTCTTGACAGTTTCTAAAGTAGTCAGCAAATCCAAAATCTCGGCCGGCAAAATTACCAACTTTTTGTTTGCATGCGATTTGCTCATGATGATCAGTAATAATGATAAATTGACAGCTTTCTTTTTTGGCACGAGCTACTCTTTGAGGGATACTGTCTGATCCGTCAGTAAAAGTGGTGTGTGTATGAATAACGCCGCAAAACCAAAGAGAAGTAGATTTTACATTATTATTAGGAATACATATCAGAGCTAAAGATAACAAAAATACGAGAAAACGTTTTTTGAAGTGTGGAACCATCGTTTAGTTACCTCTTCGCGATTTGTCAATGTGCAGAAGCCACATTGACTTTAACTACTTGATTTTGCCACTATTTTAATAAAAATGCAACTTTTTCTGTCTATCTTTACTTTTTTACTATAATTTATAATAATAAACATTAATTATTATGAATAAGATAAAAAATTTCCAGCGTAAAATTGAAGATTTTGTTTGTGAAAAATGCGGGGAAAAAGTGGAAGGGAATGGCTATACGGATCATTGCCCTGTTTGTTTGTGGTCAAAACACGTGGATATTAATCCGGGTGATCGTTTGGCAGACTGTGGTGGCATGATGAAGCCCGCCGGTTTTGAAGTGAAGAATGGGAAGTATATTATCTATTATAAATGTGTCAAATGCGGCTTTGAGCACAAAGTTAAATTAGCGCCCTTGGATAATTTTTCATCTCTAATAGAACTTTCTTGATTTTTTAACCCCAGCGCCAACCTACGAGGTTGGCGCTGGTTTAATTTAAAAAACAAAAAGAAGTGGGAATAATTATTAGGTGGGGGTTGACAAGATTAAAAATACGTTATATGATACAAAAGTAAAACATCTCTTGCTCGGACTCACTTTGCAAGAGAGCTCCTTGACAAGGAGGCGACTAAAATGTCTATTATTGGCGACTGGTCGCGTGCCAGAGCTACTGAAACTATTGAGCAGGTTGGAGTTAAGAAGGCAAAGGCTAAGAGCAAACCTATTAATTGGAAGAGGGTTTTGCTCACAACTATTCCTGTCGCTGTTTTTTTGATTTCTGCTAAACTTGCAGGTATTGTTCCAATTAGTGGGCGTTCGATGGAGCCGACAATTCATCAGCCGATCCCTCTTGATGCTATTGGTTTGCAGGGGTGGGCTTGTGGGGCATCGGTGCGTATTGATAAGAATGCTAAGCCCAAAATTGGGCAACTGGTTCTTTTCAATTCTCCAGGGAATGAAATCTGTGTAAAGAGAGTGGAAAAGATAAATAGTAAGGGTGAATTTTGGATGGGAGCAGACGGCAAGGGTTGGACCGGTGAAGATTCTGATAACTATGGCTGGGTTAACTCTGACAATATCATGGGTGTAGTTAGGAATGTAATTTCTCCTAGAACTATTGCTCAATCTTTTTCAACTCAAGGCCGTTTTCGTAATTGGGTTGAGATGAATTATTCGCCGAATAATTCGAAATGGAGTTTGAGTGGAAAGATACTTGTAGTTGAATCAAAGGATAAAAACATATCTATTTTTTATAATGGCAACACGATGTTGAAAACTCAGGGAATTATTATATCAGTAGATCCGGTGTTATCTTTCTACAGAGTTTCTGCCAAGGAAATTAGGATCTACAATTGGTCTAAAGAGACTGGATTAGTTCGTAAAGATACTATACCTTTTGTAGAATACTCTATGGGGGGTATCAAGTTTAAAGCATTTACTAAATCACGGAAAAACGATTGTTCGAATATTGTAGATAATAAAGATAACACATGTTGGAGAATGTTTTTGCCTGCTGGCACTTGCGAGACAGATAATATTGTAATTGATTTTAAGACAGATAAACCAGTTTACGGATATTCAATTTTAGCAAAAGCAGGTGGTGCAATTATAAAATATTCTAATGATGGTAAAATTTTTAATATTGCCCCGGGTTCTCCAATACAAACTTCAGGTTCTATTTCGAAATTCATGTTTGGAAAAGATATCAAGGCTAATATTTGGCGTATAATTTTTTTACCTCCTCAAACTTCCACACTTGAGATAGAAGAAATCTATGAATTTAAATTGCTTGGCCCGGAGTGATTGCACTTTGGGCCTTTTTTTGTGTTATAATTAACTCTGGGAATAGACTAATTTTAGAAGATGAATCTTTTCAAGAAGATTTTTAATAAGCATCATTTAAAGCTGATGAGTAAAAAAGGCTTATATAATAAATGGCATAATTTTAAGTACCATAAAATAACGCATTATTCAGTATTATTGTTTTATTTAGTAATAATTGTAAAATTGTTTTTGGTTTTGGGGATTGCATATCCTGTTATAAATCCCGAAGAAATCAAAGCTGCAATAGAAGATTATACCACATACACAGAAAATGACCCAGGAAGTATTTTAACAATAACTCCTAATTCTATAGTTAGGGGCGGTGATGGAATAGCATATGTTTATAAAGATTATGGAATAGATTATTTCGGCGATTTAACCCATCAATTTGATTCTTATGTTGATAATGCGAATCCAACTTCTCTTCATGTCATTTGGGGTCTTTCTAATCTCCCCGATGGTGGTGCTAGTGTAGGACTCTTTTGGAATGTACAAGCAGGTGATAGCCACTATTATCTTAATTTATATGGAAGTAGTTGTTCAACAATGGGCACACATGAGTACGGCCTGTCTTCTCCTGGGAGGAGATATTTTAAAGTGGAAAGATCTGGAGCAAGTATTTCTGTTTTTGTGTATACAGATGCGGGTAGAACTTCATTAGAAGATACTCTTTCTGCTAATTGCGCAGCAACTACTTATCGTTATCTGTCTGCTGTTAATACTTCAGCTGGAGCAGCTGATTATTTAGATGTTCGTAATTTAGATCTTAACCCAGACACACCCCCTGCGGCGCCGACAATTCAGGCGCCGGAGGCGACAGCCAACGACGCTATCAGTTGGAAATTTACTGATAATGCTGATAATGAAGATGGCTTTCGGGTTTACGATGCGGATGATACCTTATTAGTTGAATGTGCTTCGGCGGATTTAGACCATTGCGATGAAACCGGCCTTTCCACCAATACCCAATATACGGGTAGGTATGTGGTGGCATATAATGGCGTTGGTGAATCAGCCCATTCAGGCACAGCAGCGGATACTTATACTTTAGCCAATCCACCCAACAATGCCAGTGTCGCCAGTCGCACCACTGCCAGTATTACTTGGAATTGGGAAGTTAATGCTAACCCGGCAGGCACAGAATTTTATGCAAGCGACGAAACCGGCAATTCTGGTTGGGTGGCAAATGCGACCAGTTGGGCCAGTGCTGGTGCCAGTGTTAACACCCAATATAATTTGAGTGCAAAAGCACGCAATGGCGATCATATTGATACGGCTGTAATCAATTTAGCGGCCTACACGGCTATTGAAGCGCCAGTTAGCCTTTCCTTATCCAATGTTACCCAAAATTCAATTAGAACAACAGTGCAAGGAAGTTTTTCTCATTTAGGCGTAGGTTTGAGTGCAATTCGTTATTGCAATACGACCACAAGTGTTTGCTCTCTTTGGCAAACAACTACGGCAAATTACACTTTTTCTTCATTATTAGCAAATACAGAATATAATTTTAGCGTGGAATCACGCAATGGTGATGGAATTAGCGGCGGCACAGCCACAAATTCCACTTACACCTTGATTGAAGCTCCTGATAGTCTTACCGCTTCGGACATTACTCATAATTCTATTACTTTAAGTGTCGGCGGAAGTTTTTCCAATCTTTTGAGCGGTTCTAGCGGTCTTAGATATTGTAATATAACATCAGGTGGATGTTCTTCTTGGCAAAAAACCACGGCAAATTATACATTTTCTTCGTTGGTGGCTGATACTATCTATAATTTTAGTGTGGAGTCGCGTAATTTTAATGCTGTTTCCGGCGGTGTGGCGACAATCAGTGCAAAGACCGATGCTAATCCCCTGCCCCCTCCCCCACAAGATGAATGCAAGCTTGGTAATATTAGCCAAGTGTCTGTTACCCCCAATGTTTTTTCTTTGAGTTCTAACCAGACCCAAACAGTAGGTGTTATTTTCAAAGATGTTCATGGCAACCCGGTCGCTCGCGATGATGTGGAAAATTTTAACATTACATCGGATTACGATGACTCTTTTTGGAACCTGGAAGCAGGTGGCGGAACTTTAAGTTTTGAGAACAAAGATGCTTTGCAAATTTTGTTCACAGCCGGCAATACGCCCGGCACTTTTCAAAATACAATTGTTTTTTCTGCTTGCGAGGGCCAGCTAAAATCTTATGCTACTCCAACAATTATTAGACATAATTCATTACGTGTTTCTATTGATCCTTCAAGTTATGCTTTTGCGCCTTTTGAATCTTATAATTTTAAGGCGAATATTTCTGCTAGTTTAGGGAATGAGAATGATCTAGTTTGCAGATATAGGTGGGATGTTTCTGATAGTACAGCCGGTAAATTTAATACAAAAATTAAGCAATCTATTTCTTTCACAGCCAGTGATAAAATCGGGGAGTACAAGATTTCTGTTACTGTCAATTGTGGCGGTGGTTTGCATGATGATGATACTGCCAATATTGCTATTGTAAATTTGGATCAAATTTCTTGGAGGTTGTCACCGGCTTGGTTTAAGTTGAATGCTTCAAGTGGCCAGACTATTGCTTTAAAAATGACTCCCTATGTTAAGCCTAATAATTCTAATACGTGGTATTATCGTAATGCTAAAGTTAACTATAATGTTTTAAATTCTAAAGCTGGATCAGTCGTTAATGCGCACCCAACTTTGTTGGATACTTCTTATTTTAAAACTGCATTGCCCGGATGTTATCCTTTTGTGATCAAAGGTAGCTTGGCGCCAGCACCGCAAGTCTACGCTTTTTTAAGCTTAAATGTCGGATCAGGTGACCATAATTCTTCTTATTATGAATATAACCCCGGTTTGGGAGACTCTATTCTTTACAGCCCACATTTAATTAAGAGCTCAAAAGAGCAAACTTTAACTTTACAACGTCGTGATAAGAATGGCGATTTTTATTCATGGTACAATTGGATTTATGGTAGTTCGGGCACGGATTATATGAGCACAACCTGGATTTTAAATGATAGCCGTATTGGCACAATGACCAGTAATTACAACAGCGCTTATCTGAATTTAAGTAAAAGTGAAGTTGGATATTACAAAAAAGCCTTAACTACAATTATTGAATTTAAAGGAGAAAGGAAAACAGAAAATTGGGATTTGTGGATTGAGCCGGAAAATGGCAAAAAGACCTATTCTTTTTCTTCTACTGTTCCTAAATTAGTCAAAATTCCTCCTAATTTTTTATTCGGTGGAATTTGGCAGGGTTATTTCACCAATTTCAATGAATTTGCTTCTTTTGGTTATAAAATAAAGAAAATTAATAATGAGGTTTTAGAGTTAGCTTCTCCTCTGTCAGCGTCCGGTTACACCGGAGATTTAATTTTTAGGTCAAAAGCGAGAACCGGTTATTTTAAAAATGCAATTATTTTGCAATCAATTTTTAATTCTTCTTATACAAAAGCTATAGACGTTCAAATTGATTCGGGAGTTGAAGTCGATTTTTGTTTGGTTACTCCTTCTCCCCTCATACCCTTGCCTATTGAACCTCGGCCGATTTTACCGCCTCTTCCTGATATACCAGATATCATTGGCAAAATTTTAGATTTTTTGATTACCCATCCATTAGCTCTTATCGCATTAATGCTTTTGGCATCTGTGCCAACTTTACTTAAATCAAAATATCCATTTTGGCCATTAGCTCTTAGCCTCCTAACTGCAGGCGCGACTTCAAATTATTTGCGTATTCCAGCGGTTGCTAGCGGCCGTAAGAAGGGTTATGTTTTTGATGAAAAAACCAAAAAGCCTATTGCCAAAGCATTGATTAGCATTTTTAATTTAGATTCCAATCGTTTAGTTTATAAAATTAGATCTAATGAAAATGGTGAATTTGCATTAATGCTCCCGGCGGGGAAATTTTACTTGCAAATTAAAAGATCGACCTACCGCCCGAGCAAAATTATTGCTCATACTAAAAATATTTTTGCCAATTTAAAATTAAGTGATGGCTATTATGACCATTTGTATTTTCCCGAACAAATATTAGAGGTTTTCAGCGATCGTAGATCAGAGCTTGAAAGTATTTCTATTCCAATGAAAAAATTAGGTTTGACAGGATTTTCATTTACTTATCTCTTGCTTAAATTGTGGGCTTTTATAAAATTACTTGCTTTGCCTATTTTATTTTTGGGCACGACTTTAATTTTATATGCTTTATATAAAGAACCCAACAATTGGTTAAATATTTTTGTAGCAATTTATTATCTTTTACTTTGGGTATGGCAGGTATATCTTTTGGGAAAATATCGTAAAGGGGCCGGTTTAATCTTAGGTAGCCAAGGTAAGCCGCTGGATTTAGTATTGGTGCGAGCAATCAACTTAAAGGGTGAACTAATAGCAACGGCAGTCTCTGATAAACAAGGAAGATTTATCTTATCTTTGCCTTTGGGGGATTATAAATTTTATTTCAGAAAGCCGAATTTTAAATCAAAAATAGTTAAAATGAAAATTGAATCTTTGGCTGATTTAAAAAAGTTAAAAGTAAATTTAGAAGTAGAAAGATAGCAAAAACCGAAATAAGCATACCTACGAGGTATGCTTTTTGGTTGGATTTCATAATTTTATATTGACAAGGAAGGAATTAGCCCCTAAAATAGGATTTGCGATTTAAGCTTTTGGGCTTGCAATTAAATGATTTTTTATATATAATCGTTTTGTATCAAGAAGTACAATCCGATTTTAATTTGCAGAAAAATTCAAATTTAAGATAAAACAAAATTTTATAAAATAAAACAAAATTTATGGCAGAAAAATTCGAAAGAACTAAACCTCATGTTAATGTTGGTACTATTGGCCATGTTGATCATGGTAAAACCACTTTAACTGCAGCTATTTTAGCCACTGCTAACGCTCAAGGCTTAAAAGCTGACCAGAGATCAGTTGACCAAATTGACAATGCTCCGGAAGAAAAAGAACGTGGTATTACTATTGCTGTTGCCCATGTGGAATATGAAACAACCAAACGTCATTATGCGCATATCGATTGTCCGGGTCATGCCGATTATGTTAAAAATATGATTACTGGCGCAGCGCAAATGGATATTGCTATTTTGGTTGTCTCTGCTGCTGACGGTCCTATGCCTCAAACCAGAGAGCATATTTTATTGGCAAAACAGGTTGGTGTGGAAAATATGGTTGTTTTTTTAAACAAAATAGACCAAGTTGATGATCCTGAATTGATAGATTTAGTAGAAGAAGAAATTAAGGACCTTTTAAAAAAGTACAAATATGATTCCGAAAAGATTCCCTTTGTTCGCGGTAGCGCCCTAAAGGCTTTGGAAGCCGGCGGCAAGGGAGATGATGCCAAACCAATAATAGATTTATTAGAAAAATTGGATTCTTTTCCTGAACCAAAGCGCGACATTGATCAACCGTTTTTAATGCCGGTAGAAGACATTTTTTCTATTTCCGGTCGTGGCACTGTTGCAACTGGAAGAGTGGAAAGAGGAAAAGTTAAAGTTAATGATGAAATGGAATTAGTGGGCTTAAGACCAACCAAAAAGGTGATAATTACCGGTGTGGAAATGTTTAGAAAAAGTATGGACGAAGCAATGGCTGGAGATAATGTTGGGCTTTTACTTAGAGGTATAGAAAAAGATGACATCGAAAGGGGGCAAGTGATTGCCAAACCCAGCTCCATTACTCCGCATAGTGAATTTGATGCAGAGATTTATATTTTGACCAAAGAAGAGGGCGGTCGCCATACTCCGTTTATGAATGGCTATAAACCTCAGTTTTTTGTCCGCACAGCCGATATTACTGGTGAAGTCAATCTACCTAAAGATGTGGAAATGGTGATGCCTGGCGATACAGTTAATGGCAGTGTAAAATTAGAAAAAGCTGTGGCTATGGAAGAAAAAATGCGTTTTGCCTTGCGAGAAGGAGGCAGAACAGTAGGTGCCGGAGTAGTAACTAAAATTATCAAATAAGATGTTATAATATCCCCCACATCTTGTCTAAAGGTGTGAGGGGTATTGTTTTTATAAAGAAACTTAACAAATGGTAAAAAAATCACAAAAGATCAGAATTAAATTAAGGGCTTATGATGCCAGAGTTTTGGATAAAACTGTGGAGATAATTATCACCACAGCTCAAAATACCGGTAGCATTGTTTCAGGTCCGGTTCCTTTACCTTGTGAACACAAACTTTATACTGTTTTGCGTTCTACATTTGTTAAAAAAGATTCTAGAGAACAATTTGATATGAAAGTGCATAAAAGACTGATTGAGATTAAAGACCCGACTGCCAAAACGATAGATGCTTTAATGGATTTGGAAATTCCCTCTGGCGTTGATATTGAGATTAAAATGTAAAGTAAAGGAAAACCAATCTGCCTGCAGGCAGATTGGAGATTCCTCGGCATAACCTCGGAATGACAAAAAAAGTAAGATTGGACCCGCCTGCATCCACCAGTTGGCGGAAAGCATTGCGGGCAGGCCCGCCTGCAACGTTATGCGTAGCATTGCGGGCAGGGATTCCTCCCGCCTCCGCTTATAAAGCCCCCCTCTTCGTTAAAACTATGAGGGACAAGACGGCGAGACAAGCGGCATAACCTCGGAATGACAGAGTATGCAAAAAATATAAGGATTTTATCATCGCCAATCAGCCAAAGGCTGATCCAGCATCTGGCTGGAAGGCGAGACCACGCATTGGCGCGGAAAAGTTTAAAATGAGAAGATATGTATTCAAAGAAGGCGAAAATTGAGCAACCAATAATTTGGCTATTCAATTTCCGCCGTCTTTAGGCGGATTTTTTATCTTATAGTTAAAAAATAATTTTTATGTTAAATGTTTTAGTGGGTGTAAAAAAAGGAATGACTCAAATTTTTTCCGGCAATCAAGTTGTGCCTACTTCTTTAATTGAGTTTGTCCCTAATACGGTTTTAAAAGTGGAAAAAAGCAAAAATAGTGAAAAAAACTATATATTTTTGGCTTATGGCAAGGATAAAAATAATAAAAAAATAAAGAAGTCTATTCTGGGTCAATTAAAAGGAAGTAACACCAACCAGAATAAAATTAAACAATTTACAATTGCTATTTCTGAAGAAATCAATCTCAAAAAAGGGGATAAGCTAAAAGTGGATAATTTTAAAGAGGGGGCTGTAGTTTTGGTTAAAGGTTTTACTAAAGGTCGTGGTTTTCAGGGTGTGATTAAAAGGCATGGTTTTAGCCGCGGACCGGAATCTCATGGTTCCCATCACCATCGTCGTCCGGGCTCAATTGGAATGTGTTCATTTCCTGCTAAAGTTTTGAAAGGTAAAAAAATGCCTGGCCGAATGGGGTCAAAACAAATTACTATTAAAAATTTAAAAATAGTTAAAATTGATGTTCGTAATAATTTGATTTATCTGAAAGGTTCAATACCAGGAGCAATTGGTAATTATATAGCAATTAAAGGGAACAATTAAAAAATGAATTTTTCACGCCATATGCGTGATCTCGCCTTCCAGCCAGATGCTGGATCAGCCTTTGGCTGATTGGCGATGAAAATAAATGATTGAATGAATTAATATCTCAATATTCAAAAATTAAAAATTTATTCATCATTTATAAATCATAACTCAAAAATTATATGATCAATAAGAATAAAACTAAGGTAATAAGATCAAAGGCCAAATCTGTTTTTGATAGATCGGGTGTAAAAAGCATTCCGGTTTTTTCATTGGTGGAAGGCAAAAAGCAAACTACCATCAAAAAACCCGATTATTTGGTTTCAACTAACAGCCAGGCTTTGGTTCATCAATCCTTAGTTGCTTTTAAATCTTTGGGTATTAGGGCTGGTCATTCAAAAACAAGAGGAGAAGTAAGGGGAGGTGGCAGAAAACCTTGGCGTCAGAAAGGAACAGGAAGAGCCAGACAAGGTTCTATCAGGGCGCCTCATTTTATTGGTGGTGGTGTTACTTTTGGGCCAAGATCAATTCAGAACAAGAAAAAAAATCTTAATAAAAAGATGAGGTTGAAAGCAATAATTTCCGTTTTAGCTAATTTGATGAAAGATCAAAAATTGATAGTGGTTGACACTTTTGAAATAAAAAATAAGAAAACTAAACAGGCTAAAGAAAAATTGAACAAACTTAATTTAAAAGGTAGAAAATTACTTGTTTTTGCGTCGGCTCAAAAAAATGATGCTATTTATTATAAAAATTTAAAAAAAGATATTATCACTTTGTCTACTACTATTAATATTTATGATTTGTTATTGGCAGATTACGTTATTTTTTCTAAATTATCTCTAAAAGAATTCAGTGATTTGGTTAAATAAAAAATAATATGGATTATAATAAAATTTTAGAAAAACCGATTTTAACCGAAAAGAGTCTTTCTGCCTCATCTCATGGTCAATATACTTTTAGAGTAAACAAAAAAGCATCTAAAAACCAAATAAAACAAGCTATTGAAGAGATTTTTAGTGTTAAGGTAAAAGGTATCAAAACAATTGCCATTCCGGCTAAACCTAAAAGGTGGGGTAAAAGAAACGGTCATACGAAATCTTATCGCAAAGCATTAGTTAGTTTGGTAAAAGGCAAAATAGATTTATTTGAAATGAAATAGAATAATTAATAACCAATAATCAAGATACAAATGACAAACAAATTTCAATTAGCAAATTCAAAATTTCAAACTTTTTGGTTATTGTTTCTTGGAAATTGTAATTTACAAAATTTAAAATAAATTTTGTCTATGGTAAAAACAAAAAAAATTAATAAAGGGGTAAAAAATAAAAAACCAACTTCCAGTGGGCAAAGATTTGCCCAATACGAGGACAGAAGTAGTTTGAATAAAATAAAGCCAAAGAAGTCTTTGCTAACCTTTCAAAAAAATAAGGCCGGTAGAGGCTATGGTAAAATTTCTGTTAGGCATCAAGGTGGTGGAGTTAAGAGGTTCTTAAGAGAAGTTGATTTCAAAAGAACGGATTATTTAGGGCAAAATGCTCAAGTCTTAGATTTGCAATATGATCCCGGACGTAATGCCCATTTGGCTTTAATCAAATATGATAATGGTAAACAATCTTATATCTTGGCTATGGACGGTTTAGAAGTGGGAGACAAAATAATTTGCGACGAAAAAACACCTAATAAAATTGGTAATAGGATGAAATTAAAGAATATCCCTCAAGGGATAACAATTAGTGAAATAGAGGTTAAGCCAGGGAAAGGAGGGCAATTAGTGCGTTCAGCTGGAGGAGCAGCAATTTCTGAGTCTGGGGAAGGAAAATATATCCAAGTTCGATTGCCTTCACGTGAGAGACGCTTGATTTTAGGGGAATGTTTTGCTACTATTGGCCAGGTTTCCAATATTTCTTATAAATTATTAAAAATAGGGAAAGCTGGTCGTAAAAGATTAAAAGGAATTAGGCCTACCGTTAGAGGTTCGGCAATGTATCCCAAAGCTCATCCTCATGGTGGAGGCGAGGGCCGATCACCTATTGGTCTAAAATATCCGAAGACTCCTTGGGGAAAACCCGCTTTTGGTGTTAAAACACGTAAAAAGAAAAAATATTCCAATAAAATGATTGTAAAGAGAAGAAAATAAAATGATAAATTCAAAATCTAAATTAAAAATGTCAAATCAATGTCAAATAATTAAAGTTTTAAAATTTATACATTTTGATTTTGGATTTGATTTGTTATTTGACTCTTTTAACTTTTAATTTAATCTTTTATGTCTAGATCACTGAAAAAAGGTTTGTATATAAATGAAAAACTGCTTAAAAAAATAAATGCCCAAAGTGCGGGGAGCAAGAATATTATTAAGACTTGGGATAGGGCCAGCATGATTGCTCCGGAAATGGTGGGTTTTACTATTGCTGTGCACAATGGCAGAGAACATTTAGCTGTTTATATCACTGAACAAATGGTGGGTCATCGTTTAGGTGAGTTTGCTCCAACTAGAAAATTTGTTAGACATGGTGGCAGAATGGCTAGAGATGAGCAAAAAACGGAAGGAGCGAAAGAGCAAGCTAAATTGAAAGAATAACTGCATTAAATTAAAAGTCAAAATTTAAAATGTCAAATCAAAAATCACCAAAAGAAGATAAAAATATCAAAATAGCTGTTGCCAAGCTTCGTTTTTTCAGAGTTTCTTGTAGAAAAGCTCGTCCTTTGATTACTTCCCTCAAAGGTAAGAGCGCCCAGGAAGGAACGGCTTATTTAAAGTTTAGCAGCAACCGATTGAGCTTATATCTATATAAATTGCTTGGATCGTGTATTTCTAATGCTGAAAATAGGGGTTTGAAAAAAGACCAATTAGTTATAAAAGAATTTTTTTGTGATAACGGTCCGGTTTTAAAACGTTTTAGACCGGCTCATCGCGGCATGGCTTTACCCTATAAAAGACGACTATCGCATATAACTGTAGTTTTGGAAGAAACTGAAATAGATAAAAAAAGCTCCAAAAAACAAGCGTCAAATAACAAACAATACTTAAATAATAATGATAAAAATAATCATCGCCAAAGGCGAGACTACGCTTAACCAGATGAAGAATGACATAGAAAACTTAATACAAAATAATGTATTGTTTGATATTTGGAATTTGTTATTTGTAATTTAACTAGTCTATGGGTAAAAAAGCAAATCCAGTGGCAATTAGATTAGGTTATAATCGAGATTGGAAGTCTCATTGGTTTTCGCGTTCACGCAAAGATTATATTAATAACTTATCACAAGATTTCGCGGTTAGAGATATGATTATTAAAGATTTAAATCATGCCGGTGTTTCCAGAGTTGATATCTACAGAGATAGAGGTAATGTTTTAGTGGAAATTTATTCTTCTAGACCCGGAGTCATCATTGGTCGTGGTGGAGAAGGGACTAAGAAAATAATTAAAATGATTCAAAAAATTATAAAGAAAAGCAAAATAGATTTAGCAATTAAAGAAGTCGGCAACCCTTATGAATCAGCTAAATTAATAGTTGATCAAATTATTTTCAGATTAGAACGTCGAGTCCCTCACCGCAAAGTTATGCATCAAATGATTGATGAAGCAATGGCTAATAAAAAAATAAAAGGTATAAAGATTAAAGTTAGCGGTCGTTTAGGAGGCCAAGAAATAGCGCGTACAGAATTATTATTTTCAGGTAGTGTGCCAATATCAAGTTTTAAAAAATATATTGATTTTTATTTAGGTGAAGCTCACACTAAATATGGAAAAATAGGAGTTAAAGTTTGGTTAAATTTAGGCGATGCCACAAAATATGAAATTAAAATGGGCCATAAAAGTCAGGAGTAAATATGCTTATACCTAAAAAAATGAAGTTTCGTAAATATCAAAGGGGCAAGATGAATCAAAAGACTTACCGTGGCTATACTTTATCTTTTGGGGATTATGGGCTTAAATCAATTCAAGCTGGTTTTGTCTCTGCTCGACAGATAGAAGCTGGAAGAAGGGCTATCACCAGATTGTTTAAAAGAGGGGGCCAAATTTGGATTAGAATTTTTCCGGACAAACCTATTACTAAAAAACCGAACGAAACGAGAATGGGTAAAGGTAAAGGAGACGTGGATCATTTTTCCGCAGTCGTGGAAAAAGGTAGAATAATATATGAAGTTTCTGGTGTTGATGAAGCAACTGCTTTTCGTGGCTTGCAATTAGCTCAGGGTAAAATGTCAGTAAAGACCAAAATAATAAAAAAAGATGAAGCATAAAGAACAATTAAAAGAATATAAAAAAACAAGCTTAGCCACTCTTCTAAAAAAAGAGGCTAATTTAAAGAAAAAATTAGTGGATTTGAAAATGAAATTGGCAAGTAATAAATTAAAAAATACTGCTCAAATTAAGGCTGTGAGAAGAGAAATTGCTTTAATTAAAACTTTAATTTTTGAAAAAATGGCTTTAACTATTGTGGAAAAAGAAGATAAAAAATAAAATAATTTATGGAAAATAAAAATAAAACTACCCTTAAAGGAATTGTGGTCAGCGACAAGATGGATAAGACAATTATAATTGAAATTTCTAGTCTTAAACGACATCCCAGATATAAAAAAGTCTACAAAGTTAATAGGAAAATGAAAATTCATGATGAAAAAAATATGGCCAAAATTGGTGATGAGATAGCAGCAGTTAGTTCTAAGCCAAGAAGCAAAGAAAAGAGTTTTGTTTTGGTTAAAATTATAAAAAAACATGATTAGACAATATACGAGATTAAAAGTAGCAGATAACACCGGGGCTTTAGAGCTTTCAGTTATTTCTATTTTAGGATTTTCTAAAAAATCTTTTGCCTCTGTTGGAGATATTGTTTCCGCGACAGTTAAAAAAGCTCTTCCTAATGGTCAAATTAAAAAAGGGACAGTAGTAAAAGCGATAATAGTGCGCCAAAATAAAGAATTCAGAAGAGCGGATGGTTCTTATGTCCGTTTTGATGATAATGCTGCAGTTGTTTTAAATGAAGAAGCGAAAGATATCAGAGGAACCAGAATTTTTGGTCCAATACCCAGAGAAATTAGAAATAGCACTTTTAAAAAAATCATTTCCTTAGCTAAGGAGTTAATTTAAAATATGAAAATCAAAAAAGGTGATACAGTCATAATTCTATCAGGGAAAGATAGCGGAAAGAATGGCAAGGTTGAACGGGTATTTGTTAAAAAAGATAAAGTGGTAGTTTCTGGTTTAAACCAATTAAAAAAGAGTGTTAAACCTTCTAAAAAACATCCCAAAGGGGGGATAATTTCTGTTGATTCTCCTATTAATATTAGCAATATAATGCTGCTCTGCCCTAACTGTGGTAAAAAAACAAAAACAAAAATGGAGATTAAAAATAATAAGAAAAATCGTATTTGTATTAAATGTAATAATCCTATTGATTTTGAGGCAAAAAAGAAGTAAGATGTTAAGTCTAATCTCAAATTTAAAATGTCAAATTTCAAATTAAATCCAAATATCAAAAATAACAAAAAATTTCAATTTAGTTATTAAAAGATTTATCATTTTAATTTTCCACGCCAAATGCGTGGTCTCGCCCTTTGGCGAATGATAATTTTTCAATTTGAATTTATAATTTCAATTATGCCCAACCAAACTTATACCCAAAAATTGCAGGAAGAAAAATTTAAAGAATTAAAAAAGCAATTTTCTATTGATAATATTTTTGATTTGCCGCGTTTAATGAAAATTGTTGTTAATATTGGTTTGGGAGAAAACAGATTTGATGAAAATAAAATTATTGAAATCAAAAATAATCTGGCATTGATTAGCGGCCAAAATCCGGTGGAGATAAAAGCCAAAAAATCGATCGCTAGTTTTAAACTGCGTATTGGTCAAATTAATGCCTTGAAAGTTACTTTGAGAGGGAAAAAAATGTATGCTTTTTTAGACAAGTTATTAAATATTGTTTTACCAAGGCAGAGAGACTTTAGAGGTCTACGCAAAACAACTTTAGATAAAAATGGCATTTTGCATATTGGAATTTTAGATTATTCAGTTTTTCCTGAAATTTCTCCGGAAAATTTGAAAACAAATACGGGCTTATCAGCAGATATTATTACTAATTCTGATAATGTGAAGCTTAATAGAGATTTTTTTAAAATGATTGGAGTTGTTTTCGAAACAGAAGAAGCCAGGAAGATGAGAGAAGAAACAGTCCAAAAAGCACGTATTGAAGCTAAAATTCGGGAGGAAAAAGCTAAAGAATATCGTAAATTGGCGCAAGAAGAAGCTGCTGCACCGGAAGAAGAACAGAAGGAAACTAATTCTTAGTTTCTTCAAAAAACAAATAACAAGCACCAAATAACAAACAAATTCTAAATCTAAATGACAAAAATTATCATCGCCAAAGGCGAGACTACGCTTAGCCAGATGACGAATGGCGTAGAAAACTTAACACAAATTAATGTATCGTTTGATATTTGTGATTTGTTATTTGTAATTTAATTCGTTTATGGCAAAAAAATCTTGGATAGAAAAAGCAGGAAAAAAACCAAAATTCAAAACGCGCAAAATTAGGCGTTGCAGCCTTTGCGGCAGAAGAAGAGGCTATATGAGAGACTTTGACTTGTGCCGTATTTGTTTTAGGGAAAAAGCATCTAAAGGAGAAATCCCTGGCGTGAAAAAAGCCAGCTGGTAAAAAGCAAGCTAAAAGTAGTACAAAAAATCAAATTACAAGTATCAAATAACAAACAATATTTAAATAACAATGACAAAAATAATCATCGCCAAAGGTGAGACTACGTTTAGACAGATGGAGGATGGCGTAGAAAACTTAATACAAATTAATGTATCGTTTGATATTTGTAATTTGATATTTGTAATTTAACCAATTTATGGATACAATCAGCGATTTTTTAGCAAAAATTAGAAATTCCTTAAACGCCAAAAAGCCCTTACTAAAAGAGAAGTATTCAAAAATAAAATTGGCAATTGCCAAAATATTATTGGATGAGGGCTATGTGGAAGAAATAAAAAAGATTGAAGAGGAAGGGACCAGTTATCTATTGATTTCTTTAAGATATACTGAGTCAAATGAGCCGTTTATCCATTCCATTAAAAGGCTGTCGTCACCGGGGAGGCATTTATATGCTAGTTATAAAGATTTGCCGAAAATAAAACCTTTGGCTGGGTATAAACAATCTTTAGGCATAATTATTGTCTCTACTTCAAGCGGCATTATGACATCAGCTGAAGCAAGGAAAAGGCATTTAGGCGGAGAATTAATTGCGGAAATATATTAAACAAAGCACGAAGCACGAAACTCTAATTTCTAAACAAATTCAAAATTAAAATGTTAAAAATTATAAACAATAGAAGAAAAATCCTTAATCTGTTTAGAATTCCCGCCCGACCGAATGAATTCGGTCATTCGGGCAGGTCGGATTTAGGATTTAGAATTTAAATTATTTATGTCTAAATTAGGTAAAAAACCAATTTCTATTCTTAGCGGAGTGGAAATAAAAGAAGAAGAAAAAACCGTTAGGATCAAGGGCCCAAAAGGGGAAATGGTTTTAGAGTTGCCTCATATTATTTCATTAGAGATTGATAAAAAAAATAATCAAATAAAAGTTTTACGTAGAGGTAATTCAGCTAAAAGCAAACAACTGCATGGCACTTATCGTTCTCTAATTGGGAGTGCTATTTTGGGTGTTGATGCCGGTTTCAATAAAAGCTTGATTTTCAAAGGCGTGGGTTATAGAGTCGAAGTTAATGATAGAAAATTAATTTTAAATATTGGTTATTCTCATTCAATAGAATTTGATATCCCAGAAGGTATCGAAATAGCGGTTGATGGCGAAAAAATAAAAGTTTCTGGCATTGATAAACAAGCCGTGGGAGAAGTAGCTGCTAAAATTCGCAAGATTAAAATTGCCGACGCCTATAAAGGTCACGGTTTACGTTATGCAAATGAGAAGTTAAGATTGAAACCAGGCAAAGCGGCAGCCAAAGGAGCGGAAGAAAGCAAATAAAACCATTATAATATGAAAAAAGAAAATAGAAACCAAGAAAGAAAAATAAGGCATCGTCGAATAAAAGGCGTTATTTTGGGTACAGAAAATAAACCTCGTGTTTCTATTTATAAGAGCTTAAAACATATTTATATTCAAATTATTAATGATAAAAATGGAAAAACTTTGGCGGCAGTTAATGATTTGCAGCTGAAATCACAGGATCGAAAGAAAGCCCCTTTACAAAAAAGTTCCATTTTAGCTGATAATTTGGCGTCTAAAGCCAAAAAAGTGGGGATCAAAAAAGTAGTTTTTGATCGTTCTGGTTACCCTTATATGGGAATAATAAAAAATATTGCTCAAGTTTTAAGAGAAAAAGGACTAAAATTATAAAAATAAAGATATATGATGAAAAAAGAAAGGCAAAAAAACGGATTAGAAGAAGCATTGCTTGATTTGCGTCGGGTGACCAAAGTAACTAAAGGTGGAAAAAATTTACGTTTTAGAGCTGCTGTTGCCGTTGGTGATAAGAACGGCCGGGTTGGTTTTGCTATTGCTAAAGCAAGTGAAGTACCTAAAGCGGTAGAAAAAGCCAAACTTAAAGCAAGCAAGAATATGGTTAGCCTGCCGCTTATTGAGGGTACAATTCCTTTTTCTATTGATATTAAATTCAAAAGTGCCCGTATTTTTATTAAACCGGCATCGAGTGGCACTGGTTTAATCGTTGGCCGTTTGATCCGTCCTTTAATTGAACTTTCAGGTATTGAAAATATTTTATCTAAAGTAAAAGGTTCAAGAGATAAAGTAGTCAATGCCCAAGCCTTGATGGAGGCTTTTAAACAATTATCTTTGATTTATAATCATTTTAATTTAAAAAATAAAAAATCTGATAGGTCCAAAGAAAATAAATCTAAAAAGATTGCTAAATAATTAAATTTTTTTATGTATAAATTGCATAATTTAAAAAATAATAAGAAAAAAGCCAAGCGTGTGGGTAGAGGAGAATCTTCTGGCAAAGGAAAAACTTCAACAAGAGGCCATGGTGGTCAAGGTGCCCATGGGAAAGATATGCCCAAAGGTTTTGAAGGTGGGCAGACCCCTTTCAAATGGAGAATGCCTAAATTAAGAGGTTTTAAGAGGCCGTATGGTTCTTGCCAAGCAGTTAGCCTTAAGAAAATTAGTTCCAAATTTGAAGCTGGCGATAAAATCAACCCAAAAAGTTTGAAAAAGTCGGGTTTAATAAAAGAATTGAGCAAGCCGATTAAAATTATTGGCAATAAAATTGAAAAAAAATTGGTTTTTGAAGATGTTTTATTTTCAAAAGGAGCAAGCAAGGCAGTTGGGGGTAAATCCAAAGCTCAAAATTAAAAATCTAAAAGTATAAGTTAAATTTTTATTTTTTTGAATTTCCACGCCAAATGCGTGGTTTCGCCTTATGGCGATGATGATTTTTAACATCATTCGTCTCCGCCGGCCGTCGGATGAAGAAGCCTGATCAACAATAATTTTTAATTTTTATGTGGGCAACAATTAAAAAAATTTTTTCTCATGAAGAATTGCGTCGCCGTATTTTTATAACTTTAGCTATTTTAGTGATTGTCAGATTTTTAGCACACATTCCTTTACCCGGAGTTAATCCGGATATTTTAAAGCAATTTTTTGCTCAAAATCAATTATTTGGTTTAATTAATATGTTCGCCGGCGGGACAATGGAGAATTTTTCTATTGTTTTAATGGGTGTTAGCCCTTATATCACTGCTTCTATTATTGTTCAGCTATTGACAATGGTTATACCTAGCTTAGAAGCTTTGTCTAAAGAAGGAGCGAGCGGCCAGCAAAAAATTAATCAATATACGAGAATTTTGACTATCCCTATGGCTATTGCCCAATCTTTTGGTATGATTTCTCTTTTATCAAGAGGATTCTCCGGCGTCCAAATTAGCATCACTGGCATGGATTTGATAATGGCAATTTTAGTGGTAACCAGCGGCACAATGTTTTTGATGTGGTTGGGAGAAATTATTTCTGAAGAAGGGATCGGTAACGGAATTTCTTTAATTATTACTTTGGGTATTATCGCCGGTATCCCCGGGATGATTCGTAATACTTCTTTGGTTTTGTTCGGTTCGGGTGGTGTGGATACAACTAAAATTTTGAGTTTGGTGTTATTTGTGGCTGTTTTAGCCGCCATCATCTTTTTAATTGTTTTTTTCAATGAAGCAGAAAGACGAATCCCCGTAAGCTATGCTCGTCATATTCAGGGTCGTCGTAGTGTGGGGGGGGTGGACACTTATTTGCCCCTTAAACCGGCTCAAGCAGGAGTTATCCCAATCATTTTTGCTTTATCCGTTTTGGTTTTTCCTACTTCGATTGCCGAATTTTTAAAAACTGCTAAATCGGCTGTTTTGGCTGATTGGTCAGCTAAGATTGCTAATTTTTTGAATAATGATCTTTGGCATACCAGTATTTATTTTATTTTGACTTTTGCCTTCACTTTTTTCTATACCGGTATTATTTTTAGCCCCCAGAAAATCGCGGAGAATTTACAAAAGCAAGGAGGCTATATTTTAGGCAAAAGACCGGGGATAGAAACTAAAAATTATTTAGCTAAAATTATGTACCAAGTTGTTTTTATCGGCGCCATCTTTTTGTCTATTATTGCTGTTTTACCATTTATTTTAGAAAAATCTACCGGCTTGACCACGATTGCTATCGGTGGTACAGGTCTTTTAATTATGGTTTCGGTGGTTTTAGAAACAGTGGACCAATTTAAAGCGATGATGCTAATGAGGCAATATGAAGAATAAAATTAAAATAATTATTCTCTTTGGTGATCCTGGGGCAGGCAAAGGAACCCAAGCAGAAATCTTAGCTAAAAAGACTCATTTTAATCGCATTTCCACCGGCGATTTAGTTAGAAATGAAATGCGCAATAAAAGTGCTTTAGCTAAAGATTTAATTCCATTTTATAACGCCGGTAAGCCAGCTCCTAACAAAATTATTAATAACTTAGTTGAAAATAAAATTAAAGAATTAAAACAAAATAGTGGAATAAAAGGAATAATTTTTGATACTTTTCCTTTTGATAATGAACAAGCCGATTTTTTAGCGAGTATTTCTGAAAAATATGGTTTAAATAAACCAATTATTATTTGGATTGATGTTCCGGATAAAGAGATTTTAAAACGCTTGGGTTCACGTTTGATTTGTACTAAATGCAATAAGATTTTTCGTGCCAGCGAAGTTTCGCTGGATAAGTGTCCTAATTGTCAAGGCAGTTTAGAAAAAAGAGCAGATGATGAAGAAAAATTAATAAAAAACAGAATTAAAGTTTACAAAAAAGTTGAAAGTGAACACAGAAAATATTATAAAGATTATAATTATTGGTTTGATGTAAATGGCGATCAAAAAATCGAAAAAGTTAGTCAGGATATTTGGTCGGTTATAAAATCTAACTTTTATGGAGAATAATTATTCTTTAGGTCAGATTAAAACGATGCAACAAGGCGGTCGTTTCTTGAGTTTGATTTTGAAGCAATTGTTAAAAATGGCTCGAGAGAAAAAAAGTGGCGATGAATTGGAGCAAGTAGCTCAAAGGATGATAAAAGAAGTTCATGGCACACCGGCTTTTATGGAAGCGATCAATGAAAAAAAAGAAAATTATCCGGCAGCTATTTGTTTAAGTATTAACAACGAGGTTGTTCATGGCCTACCTTTTGGCAAAAAAATCAGATCTTCTGATGTGGTTTCTATTGATATTGGTATGCGTTTCAAAGGTTTAATAACAGATATGGCTTGGACTATTTATATTGAAGGTAAAGACCCGCAAATTAAGAAAATGCTTTCTGTTAATGAACAAGCCTTGAGGCTGGCAGCCAAACAAGCATACAGTGGAAACAAAATCAATAATATTTCTTATCCAATTCAAAAAACGGCTTATGATAATAATTTTTATCCGGTGGTTGAACTTGCTGGTCATGGTGTTGGCAATCATCTGCATGAGGAGCCATCCGTATTCAATATCTCGCAATATAGCAATAAAGATAAGATTTTAAAACAAGGCATGGTCATTGCAATTGAACCTATATTCGTTTTAAAGCCTTATAAAAGGTTGAATTTTAAAGATAATTGGAGTATAATAGTTAAGGATAATATTGCATCACATTTTGAATTTAGTGTGGCAGTTTTGCAACAATCTAAGATATTAACTCCTTCGCCTATCTGATCTTGACGAATAAGTTTTAATTTGTTAAAATCTTAAAGCTAAATGGCTAAAGAACAAAAATTTACCTTAACTGGCAAAGTGGTGGAAGCTTTCCCTAATACTCAATTTAATGTGCTTTTAGATGATAGCGAAAAAATTATTTTAGCCCATTTAGGTGGTAAATTAAGAATTCGTCATATTAGAGTGACAGTTGAAGATAGAGTGGAAGTGCAAATTTCACCTTACGATTTAACCAGAGGAATAATAATAAGAAGATTATGAAAGTAAGAGCCAGTGTTAAGCCAATTTGTCCCAAATGCAAAGTTATTCGTCGTTCCAAACGAGGTAAAGTTGGCAAACCTAAAAAGAAAACCGTAATGGTGATCTGCTCTAATCCTAAACATAAACAAAGACAAGGATAAGGGATAAATTCCAAATAACAAATATCAAATAACAAACAAATCTAAAATAATAATATAGAAATTCTAAACTGTTTAAAATTTACTTAATTGAAATTTAAATATTGTTTGGAATTTGTAATTTGTAAATTGTAAATTAATGTTTATGTTGAGAATCGGCGGCAAAGATTTGCCTAAAAATAAAAATATAGAAATTGCCCTAACTTATATATTTGGTATTGGCAGGAGTAGGGCAAAAGAAATTCTTAAATTTTTAAAGATTGATCCTTTGACTAAAAGCGAAAAGTTAAGTGATGACGAAGAAAAGAAGATTCGCGATTTTATTGAGCGGGAATATAAAGTTGAGGCTGATCTTCGATTGGAAATTGATCGTAATATAAGAAGATTGAAAGATATAAATTCTTACAGAGGTACACGCCACTTGCACGGTTTGCCAGTTAGGGGCCAACATACCAGAGCAAATGCGCGCACTAGAAAAGGTAAAAAAATAACTGTGGGTAGCGGCAGGAAAAAGGCGCCAGCACCAAAGTAATAGTAAGCTCCAAATTACAAATATCAGATAACAAACAAATTTAAAATAATAATATAAAAATTCCGAACCGTTTAATATTTATATAATTGGATATTAGATATTGTTTGAAATTTATAATTTATAAATTATAATTTAACTTTTTATGGGAAAAATGCGGGTTAAACAAGCAGAAGAAGAAAAAACGCAAGAATCCAAAGGTACATCTTCAAATAAGCGTTTTAAGAAAAAAATAAGTGAAGGTAATTTTTATATCCAAAGTACTTTTAACAATACTTTTATTACTTTGACCGATAAAAAAGGAAATATGTTTTATTGGTCAAGTAGCGGTAAAGTTGGCTTTAAAGGGGCAAAACAAGGTACACCTTATGCGGCTAGTGTTGTCGCCAACGCGGTAACCGAAGCAGCTAAAAATGCTGGTGTCATTAAAGCTTCTATTTTTATTAAAGGCTTGGGACAAGGAAGGGATCAGGCGTTAAGAACTATTGTTAGTGCCGGATTTGATATTGATGAGATCAAGGATACTACCCCAGTACCCCATAATGGTCCCAGAGCGAAAAAAATGAGAAGAGTCTAATAAAATTCGAAGCACTAAGCTCTAAACGCTAAACAAATTCAAATTCAAAATGTTAAAAATTATAAATAATAAAATGGAATCCTTAATCTGTTTAGAATTTAGAATTTAAGAATTAGAATTTAAATAAAAATATGGTTGAAGAAATAATCGAATCATCGGAAGAAGAAAGCAAGTCAAGCTTAAGTGATAAAGGCACCAAAGTTGGGGCTGGTTTACGTTTTATAAAGTCTAAAGCTGTTTGCCGCCGTTGTCGCCGTTTGGGGTTAAAACTTTTTTTAAAAGGGGAAAAATGTAGCACGCCCAAATGCCCTTTTAGCAATCGTTCTTATGCTCCAGGCCAACATGGACAAAAAAGAAGCCGCCTTTCCGATTACGGTCGCCATTTGCAAGAAAAGCAAAAATTGGCCGCAATTTATATTTTAAAAGAAAACCAATTGAGGTTATTAGTTAAAGAAGCGATTAGTTTTAAAGAAGATTCCCAAGAGAAAATTGTTCAGCTTTTAGAAACTAGATTAGACAGTATTGCTTATGTCTTAGGTTGGGGTCGTTCAAGAGTGGAGGCTCGAAAATTAATTATTTCTGGTCATATTTGTGTAAATGGTAAAAAAAATGATCGCCCAGGTTATAGAGTGAAACCTAAAGATGTTATTTCTTTAGCTGATAAAGTAATTGTTAAAAAACTATATAAAGATATTTTATTACCGTCGATCAAAGATAAACAAATACCAGAATATTTAAAAAGAAAAAATGAAACAGAAGCTACTTTGATTCGTTTACCTAAATTTGTAGAAATCAATTTATTCAATATCCAATTACCTTTAGTAATTGAGTTTTATAGTCGATAATTTTTATTAACTAAATAACAAATATTATGGAAATTCCTTTACCTAAAATTACTCAAATTAAAAAGAATGGTAATGAGGCTCAGTTTGAAATTGCACCTCTTTTCCCCGGCTATGGTGTTACTGTGGCTAATTCTTTGCGTCGAATTTTGCTTTCTTCTTTGGCTGGTTTTGCTGTTGACCAAATTAAAATTGACGGCGCTCTGCATGAATTTTCCACATTAGAAGGAATGAAAGAAGATGTTCTTTCATTTTTGTTGAACTTGAAAAATTTAAGAATAAAGGTAGCTTCAGGTAATGAGGCAACTTTGAGTTTGGATGTAAAAGGGCCCAAGGAAGTCAGCGCCAAAGACATTAAAACACCGTCCAATGTAGAAATCATTAACCAAGATTTGCCTCTTTTAAGTTTAAACAAAAATGGAAAATTTAAAGCTTCAATCGTGGTTAAAAAAGGAATTGGTTATGTAACTCAAGAAGAGAAATTAGAAGAAGAAAAAATAGAAGGTTCCAAAAGAGAAGTTGGATCAATTCTTTTGGACAGCATTTATTCTCCAGTATCAAAAGTCAATTTTGAAACCGGTTATGTGCAAGTTGGCCGTAGAACAGATTTTGAAAAAGTGCTTTTAAGTGTAGAAACTGATGGTAGTGTTGTTCCTAAAGACGCAGTTATTAAAGCGGCAAAAATTTTAGCCGATCATTTCGCTGTTTTGGCTGATATTAAAAAACAAGATAAATCTTCGGTTGAAGTAGAAAAAATAAAAGAAGAAAAAGAAAAAAAAGAACAACCAAAAGAAGACAACAAAAAGAAAACAATTGCCGAACTGAATTTATCCACCCGGACAGCTAATGCTCTTATCAATAATGGTATTAAAAGTGTTTCTGGTTTACTGCGTTTAAGCGAAGAAAAATTAATTGCTTTGGAAGGATTGGGCGATAAGGGTGCCAAAGAAATAATTTCCAAATTAAAAAGAATGGGGCTTGTAGAAAAAATTAAAAGTTAGAAATTGGTATAAATAAAAACAAATTAAAAAACAATTTTTTCAAATCAAAAATTAAAATATCAAATAAAAAATAAAGTTGGATGATTTGTTATTTGGGTTTTGGCAATTTGGATTTAATAAATATATGCGTCATAGAAAAAACAAAGATTTAAAATTCAGTCGTCCCAGGAAGGAATCGGACCGTTTGGTGCGTAACCTTTTGGCGAATCTTATCCTTTATGAAAAAGTAAAAACAACCAAAAGCAAAGCAGTAAAATTAAAAGCCAGAGCTGATAAACTCATATCTTTAGGAAAGAAAAACGACTTGAATAGCTTTAGGCAACTTTTAGCTTTTTTTTATTCAAAAAAACCGGCTCAAAAAATAAAAGAAGATTTAAGAGTGCGCTTTGCTAAAAGAACCAGCGGTTTTACCAGGATTATTCCTTTAGGTGCCAGAAAAGGTGATGGAGCGATGATGGTCATTTGGGAATTAGTGGAAGCCGACAAAAAGCCTAACCAAGAAAAAAAAGAAAATTCTAAAAATGTAGAGTCAAAAGTTAAAATCAAAGTAAAAACAAAGAAAAAATAAAAAAGATTATGTCTGAAAAAGTATTAGTTTCTACTAAGCATAAAAGTAATATTGATATTAAAAGGGACTGGTATCTTTTTGATGCCAAAGACTATCGTTTGGGTCGTTTGGCTGCTTTGATTGCTCCTATTCTAATTGGAAAAAATAAAACCAAATATTCCCCGCATTTAGATTTTGGCGATAACGTAATTGTGGTTAACGCCCGTAAAATAAAAGTTAGCGGTCGCAAAAAAGAAGAAAAAAAATATTATCGTCATTCCGGATACATTGGTAATTTAAAAGAAGAAAATTTGGCAGCGTTATTAAAAAGGAAGCCGGAAGATGTTATTATAAAAGCCGTGAATAATATGTTGCCTAAGAATCGTTTGCAAACAAATCGTTTAAAACGATTACATATTTTTACGGACGACAAACATACTTTTAATAAAGTTAAATTTAAAAATATAAAGTGATAAATTTATGGCAAAATCATTAATTTCCAAAACTAGATATTTAGAAGGTATTGGTAGGCGCAAAGAAAGTGTCGCCAGGGTGAGACTATATAAAGGTACTGGTAGATTTTTAGTCAATAATCAAAAATTGGATCATTATTTTGCTGGAGTTTTAAAAAGTGAGGAAATATTGAATGCTCCTTTGGTTCTAACCAATAGCAAGGATAAATTTGATATTTTTGTGAAGGTTTATGGCAGTGGCAAAAGAGCCCAAGTTGATGCAGTTTTATTGGGTTTAGGTCGGGCGCTTTTAAAAAATGATGAAAGTTTAAAACCAACTTTACGCAAAAACGGTTTTTTGACTCGAGACCCAAGAGAAAAAGAACGAAAGAAATTTGGTCTAAAAGGTGCTCGTCGTGCTCCACAATGGAGTAAGAGATAAGCTTTTGGTATTTAGTTAAAATTAATAGCTAATTTGTGGTTGATAGAATTGATCGAATTAATTCTCAGGTTCATATAATTGCCAGTAATTTTTTTAATGAGCACAGAGAGAGATTTTTTCCTTATTTTTTGACTATTACCAATATGATTGTGAGCCGCGATTTGCAACATGCTAAGATCTGGTTTTCTGTTTTAGGCAATAATATCAACGAAAAAAGTTTATTAGAGAAATTAGAACATAGCCGCCGCGATTTGCAAACAAATATTGCCCGAAAAGTAAGCTTTAAGTTTACTCCTATTATTGAGTTTCGTATTGATCATTCTAGCGAACAAGCCCAAAAGATTGAATCAGTTTTAAAAAAGATTAAAAGGAAATAATCAAAGCTTTTTTAATTTTTGTTTTTATCTTATAATAAAATTGTGTCTAAAAGAATTTTATTAACTCTTTTGCTGGTATTAGGTTTGGCTGTGGCCATTATTTTTATTTTTATTTTCCGTATTGATCCTTTTTCTTTATCAGTTAAAGAAATCTTATTTTTTATTTTTTTGGTATTTTTGATTATTTTTTGTTTGGTTACTTTTTTGCAATTACCTCTGATGCTTAAAAAAATGCAAAAAAAAGGTCTTCAAATTATAATTTTGCGACGTTCGTTATTCATCGCATTGTATCTTTCTTTGATTTTAGCTTTACAAATCTTCAATGCTTTTAGTATATTGGGAGTAGTGCTTTTATTGGGCGTTTTTCTGCTTCTAGAATTTTATTTTAACTCAAAATAGAATAAATTAATTTCAAAGCTCAAATTAAAAATGTCAAATCAAGATCAAAACTCAAATGCCAAAAAATTTGATTTAGAAGATAGGACAACAAATTTTGCTGAAAAAGTGATCATTTTTGCTAAGAAAATCAACAATAACCCAGTTAACAGACCTTTGATATCGCAGTTGGTAAGGTCAGCTTCAAGTGTAGCGGCAAATTATATGGAGGCAGATGCTGCAGAGTCTAAAAAAGATTTTAAGCATAAAATTGCAATTTGTAGAAAAGAATCAAAAGAGTCTAGGTTATGGTTGAGATTAATTGCTACGGCAAATCAATTTCATAAAAAAGAAGCCAAGGAGTTGTGGCGGGAGGCTCATGAACTTTTGTTGATATTTTCAACAATATTTAAAAAATAATTTTGCATTTATCCATTTGACATTAATTTGTCATTTTAATTTTTTAATTTAGATTTAATATGGTTGGTTCAATTCATCCCCTAACAATTTTTCAAAGAAAAGCAGAGAAGTTTTTTTCTGATATGGGTTTTTTAGTGGTGGAAGGTGAGGAAATAACCTCAATTCATTATAATTTTGATTCTTTGCGTATTCCTGCTTGGCATCCGGCTCGTGATGCCCAAGATACCTTTTATACCAAAGATGGTAAAGTTTTGCGTACCCACACATCGGCCATGCAAGTGTCTTCGATGGAAGATCGTAAACCGCCGGTGCGCATAATTATTCCCGGCAGAGTATTCCGTAATGAAGCCACTGATGCATCCCATGAGGCTAATTTTTACCAATTAGAAGGGTTTGCCATTGATAAAAATATTACGATGACTAATTTAGTTGGCACTTTGGATAAATTTGTAAAACAAATTTTTGGTAAAGATGTGGAAACTCGTTATGCACCGGCTTATTTTCCTTTTGTAGAGCCCGGTTTGGAAATGTCTATTAAGTTTCCAAAAATCAATAAGTGGTTGGAAATGTTGGGTGCTGGGATGATTCATGTGGAAGTTTTAAAAAATATGGGAGTTGACCCTCGTATTTATCAGGGTTTTGCCTTCGGTATGGGGGCAGATAGATTTTCAATGATTGCCAATCAATTTTCTGATATTCGTTTAAGCTATCAGGGTGATTTGAGGTTTTTGAAACAATTCACCCTGTTAAATAATCCGCCAGCAGGCGGATTGCCAAAGGCATTTAACAGGGTAAACTAATATTTAAATTTTTTTATGAAGATTTCAATAAGCTGGTTAAAAGAATTCGTGGATTTTAAAGAAAATGCTAAAGAAATATCTGCTATTTTAACGGATTTAGGTATTGAAACTAAGGCATTTGATGAAGATATATTAGAAGTGGAAATAACTGCTAATCGTGGTGATTGTTTATCTGTTTTAGGCTTAGCCAGGGAAATTAGTGCTAAGTTAGATTTGTCGCTCAAACTGCCTAAAATCAGTTTTGAAGAGTCAATAATTAAAGAAAAAATAGATTTGGAAATTAAACCGGAAGTCAAAAAGTTTGTGCCTTATTTTGCTTACCGAGTTATTTCCGGTATTAAAATCGGCCCCTCTTCTTCCAAAATAAAAGAGAAATTAAAAAGTTATGGTTTTAGAAGTTTGAATAATGTAGTTGATATTACTAATTTAGTGATGGTGGAATTGGGACAACCAATGCACGCTTTTGATTATGAAAAATTAGGCGGAAAGTTATCTTTGCGTTTATCAAAAAAAGGGGAAAGTATATTTACATTGGATGGCAAAGAGAGAAAATTGAAAGCCAAAAGCTTAATTGCTCAAAATAAAAATAATAAAATTATTGATTTAGTGGGTATTATGGGCGGATTGCATAGCGAAATTGACAATAGCACCCAAACCATTGTTTTGCAGTCAGCCGTTTTTGATCCACCCACAATAAGAAAAACCGCCAAGTATTTGCATCATACTACTGATGCTTCTTATCGTTATGAGCGCGGCGTGGATCAAGGAATGGCTAAAACGGCTTTAGATAGGGCGGCAGATCTTATCCAAAAAGAATGCGGTCAAGCCGGAGAAGCGAAAGAAATAGTTAACTCGGAAATTGAAAAAAGAAAAATAGGGTTTGATTCGCAAAAAATTAACGCTCTTTTAGGCACGGATTTTTCGCTTGATTCAATAATTAATTCTTTGGAAAAACTTAATTTTAAAATCAGTAAAAAAGAAAATGATTTATCAGCAATAGTTCCTTCATACCGTTTATACGATATCTTTTATTGGCAAGATTTAGCTGAAGAAGTATTGCGCCTAAATGGATATTCTAATTTACAAAGTATCAATTTAGATAAAAAAGAAAAAGCTTACAATATCAATTTTGCTTTTAAGGAGAATTTAAAAGATAAGTTAGTTGCTTTGGGCTTTAGCGAAACATTAAGTTCTTCTTTTGTTTCTAAAGCAGATGTCCAATTATTTCATTTAGATTTTAATAATTTGATTAAGATTAAAAAACCTTTGTCTTTGGAAAACGAATTTTTTAGGCCAAATTTAGTTATCAATTTATGTTATCAAGCCGCAAAAAATCCCTGGTTTAGTGAGGTTTTATTATTTGAAATTGGCCACGTCGCAGATTCTGAAAGCGAAAAACAGAAATTGATTGTGCTTGCCTTGGGAAAAGATAACTCTAAAAAATTAGAAGAAGCGAAAAAAACAATTAATGAATTTTTAGATGCGAGTATTGAAATCAAAGCAATAGAAACAAAGATTTTAGAAAAATTTAAAATTAAAAAGTCGATTTCTTATTTGGAAATTGAACTGCCTGAAAAAAAGCAGGGTGATTATTATTTTACTGACTTGAATTTTACTAAAGTAAAAATGCCTTCGTCTTTTCCACCGGCGCAAATTGATTTGGCTTTTGTTGCGGATTCTAATCTTAGCGCTAAAGAAATCGAAAGATTTTTAGCAAGCGATGACGATGTGATTTTATGTGAACTTTTTGACGAATTTGCAAGTAATAAATTTGGCAAAAATAAGAAAAATATTGCTTATCATCTTTGGATTGAAGACCAAAAAAAATCATTAAGTGAATCAGAAATTGCTAAAATTAGAGAATCGCTAATTGAGAAAGTGAACTCTCGTTTTGCCACCACTTTGCGATAATTTTTGTATTGTTGTTATTGTGAGGAAGACGAAGATAGCGGTTAACGAAATAATCTATTTTGTTGAGTGGTAAAAACCCATATAATAAAAAAGGCACGACTTATCGTGCCTAGATATATTTATTTATCTTTTTCTGTCTTGGAATCGTTGGCTTCGCCTAATATCTCTGCTTCTAATGCTTTTGCTTGTGCTGCAATTTCTGCTTCTTGTTTTTCTCTTCTCTCTTGCTCCCATTTTTTTCTGTCCTCTTTTATTCTTTTTTCTTCAGCTTCCTTTTTTTCTTTAACTGCTAGATATCGGTCAAGATAACCATAATATTCAGCAATTGCTTCGCTTGAATCGATGTGAAAAAGAACAACTTTAATTTTTTTGTCTTCCAGAGTCCAAAAAATGCAGTTATCTTCTATTGCTGGCGGACGCTCTTCAACTTTGAAATATAATTTGCGTTCATATAACATTGCATCTCTTATGCTTATTCTATCTCCACCGTAGTCAGTTGGGCAAACTATGTCGCTAGCTTGGACTGGTCTGATATAATAACCATCTTGGACAGATGGTCCATATCTCCAGTATTTATTTTCATAAGCTGCTAACGCTTGCTTCCAAGTCTCAACCTGGCTAACAAAAGAAAGAAAATCCGCAGGGAGTTCATATTTTGAGACTTCATTCCCTATATATAAATCTTTATGGTCACATTTACCAATTTGGCTTTGGGTAATAACGCATTCTTCCAAACATTTTAGAATTCTTTGAAAAATATCGGGAAAGCTCAAATATTGGGCTTTAAGACGAGGATCATTTATATGGATATCGTCACAAAAGACCATATTGTTGGATTCAGTAATTTTCCAGGCCAAAAAGAATGAACATCTATCTATTCTCTTAGGGTCAATATTTGTGAGTCTAAGGTAATAAAGTTTATCTATTGGAGGAAATTCTTTATCTTGATGGTCGATACAGATATCTGGTAATTGTACTATATTTTGACATTGAAAGCGCATTTTGCTACCTCATTGTTAAGGAAAGTTAACATTTCTATTGTATAAAAATAAAAATTAGTCGTCAATTATTTTTTATTTACTTTAATCATAAACCAAAGTGCCACCCGCGGGGTGGAACTGGTTATTTATTGCAATTTAGGGGATTTTTTTATAAAATAATATCATATGAAACAGATATTTTGTGAGGAAATTATTAAAATGGAAAATGCTAATGTGGAACTTTTTGGTTTTATTAATACTCGTCGTGATCATGGTAAATTAATTTTTTTAGATTTACGTGACAAAACCGGTATTGTGCAACTTGTGGTTTTGCCCGATTCTAAAGCTTATAAGACTGCTCAAAAATTGGGTCCTGAATTTGTGGTTAGTATTAAAGGCAAAGTTAACAAGCGGCCGGATAAAATGATTAATAAAGATATCGCTACCGGGGAATTTGAGGTGGAAGTTAGCGAAATGGAAGTTTTGTCTCAAGCCATCCCTCCGGTTTTTGAAGTTAACACGGATACTAAAAAAGTAAAGGAAGATGTGCGTTTAAAATATCGCTATTTGGATTTGCGTAGTGAGCGAATGCGCAATAATCTAATTAAGCGTCAACAAATGGCCCAATCTTTACGTGATTATTTATTAGGTAATCATTTTTTGGAAATTGAAACGCCGGATTTAACCAAAGGCACGCCCGAAGGAGCCAGAGAGTATGTGGTGCCTTCCCGTTTGCAAAAAGGCAAATTTTATGTTTTGCCCCAATCACCGCAGCAATTTAAACAACTGTTAATGGTTGCCGGCATTGAACGCTATTTCCAATTTGCTCGTTGTTTTCGCGATGAAGACCCCAGAGGTGATCGCCAGCCGGAATTTACCCAGCTTGATATTGAAATGAGTTTTATCAAACAAGAGCACTTAATGGAGCTGATGGAAGAGATGGTTATCGCTGCAATTGAAAAAGTTTATCCAAATAAAAAAATTAAAGAAATTCCTTTTCCACGTATTTCTTATGAAGAATCTATGCAAGCTTATGCGTCAGATAAGCCGGATTTACGTAAAAGAAAAGAAGACAAAAATGAGCTGGCTTTTGCCTGGGTTTATAATATGCCCCTTTTGGAATGGTCAGAGAGTGAAAAAAAATTGGTTTCCACTCATCATCCTTTTACAATGCCCAAAACTAGCGATATTAAGCATTTAAAATCAGCACCGGAAAAGGTAAAAGCTCAGGCTTATGACTTGGTTTTGAATGGTTGTGAAGTAGCCGGTGGGAGTATTAGAATCCACAAGCCGGATTTGCAAAAAGAAATTTTTAAAGTTTTAGGTTTAAATGATGAGCAAATTAAAAATAAATTTGGTCATATGTTAGAGGCATTTTCTTATGGTGTGCCGCCACACGGGGGTATTGCTTTTGGTTTTGACCGCCTAATTATGCTTTTGCAAAATGAAGAAAGTATCAGAGAGGTGATTCCGTTTCCCAAAACCGGCGATAGTCGCGATTTGATGATGGACGCCCCTAGTGAAATTGAAGAAAACCAGCTCAAAGAATTGGGAATTAATATTAAAGATGCAGAAACTAAAAATTAATTCTTATTTGTATCGTCATTCCTGCTCTGTAATGAATATGGAGTAAATTTGTATAAATCACATAACTGATATACAGGATAAACTGCGGCGGAAATACGCGCTTCTCCTATCCTCTTGTCATTCCCGTGCAGACGGGAATCTATGTCTTTAAAAAACTAAAAACTATTTTTTATTCTATATTCTGTCTACTTTACGCTATAATGATATTATGAATTCTATTTTGGCATTTTTGATACTGATAACCGGTGTTTTGCACCTGAATTCTTGGCAAGGGAGTTTGGAAGCTAAATTTAACCCACCTATTTTAGAACAAAATAACACAGTTTTAGCCAGTGATTTTGATTTAAAAACTTTCCCCCTGCTGGATAAAACCGTAAAGTTTAATTTTAGATCAAAAGCCGGATTAGTGGTTGATGAAAAAAATGATTTTATCATTTGGGAAAAGAATAAAGATAAGGTTTTACCCATTGCCAGTTTAACCAAAATGATGACTGCCATTGTGGTAATGGAAAATCGCGACCCGGATGAGACAATCACTATTTCCAAAACAGCTGCAGAAATAGAAGGTAGTAGTATTGGTTTTTTAGAAGGTGAAAAATTTAAGCTCAAAGACTTGATAAAAGCAATGGTTATTGCTTCGGCTAATGATGGGGCGCAGGCGCTTAAGGATGATTTGGGCAAAAAAGATTTTGACGTGGTAGCAGAAATGAATAAAAAAGCAAAAAATATGGGGCTTGAACATACCTATTATAAAGATGACATCGGTTTGAGTGATAAAAATATTTCTACTGCTTGGGAACTTTATCAAATTGCTAAAGAATTTTTAAAAAATGATTATTTGCGTCAATCAGCCAAAGAAACAAACGCCAAGATTTATGCCGAATCTAAGGCGGAATATGAATTTTGGACAACAAACCGCTTGCTTTACAGCGAAAGCAATCAGTTTTCCGGCGTTAAAACCGGTTATACGGAAGAAGCGGGTAATTGTTTTGTGGGTTTAAAGTATGTGGACAATAAATATCCCACTATTTTTGTGGTTTTAAATGCTCCAGACGGTTTTACCCGTTTTGATGATCCCGATGTCGCCAGTCAGTATATGGAGTGGTATGGACAGTACTAGCTTAGTTAATGGCTAAAAAGTGATAAGTAATAAAAAATACATAGATTCCCGCCTGCGCGGGAATGACAGTTGGAGTGATAGATTCCCGCCGGAGTTTACCCCGCACTTGTTGCGGGGCGGGAATGACAAAGGGGGAGAGGCTATTTAAACGAGGTTTATTTTGTTGGTAATTCAGCCGTAGATTTTACGATTGGATTATTTAATTGGGTTAACCCTATTAAATAGCTTTGCTAATTAACTTATATAGTTAATTATTCGATAGGGTTTACCCCGTTAAATGCCTTTGGCAATCCAGCCGTAAAGTTTTATGGCTGGATTATTTAACAGGGGAAATAAAAAAGCGGCTTATGAGCCGCTTGTAATTTTGATATCAGGACGAGCAGAAGTAGGTAAATCTTCAATCATGGTGATGATTTCAGAACGAACCAAATTTTCGCTAAAGATTATATCATCGATTCCTTGAGTTATATTATCAAAATGAAGATCTGTATCTGCAGAGTGAGGAGATCCATGACAACAGAAAATAATCATATCTCTGTTTGTGGTTTTGATTTTGTATACAAGCTCAGGGAAGAAATAAAACAAATATGTATCAAATATAATAATTGTGATTTTGCCGCTAAATTTAATTAAGTCTAAAACTATTTGGCTAAAACTATTTCTTTCGATTATATTATTATGTAAATTTTCTTCGTTGATACTTAAGCAAATGATATTATAATCCTTATCAGGATTGTTGAAAATTGTATCGAGCTCAGCTCTGATTCTTTTTCTGACGATTGATTCGTGTGGATTTTCCATTGTCAGCAGAAGTATTTGCATAATTGGGGCCTCTTTTTCAAGGTAGTTGACATCTTAATAGTATCTAATTTTTAGTTTGAAATCAAGACAAGAGGATGATCGGTTAATTTTTTTTCAAATCATGCACGCTAAAAGTATAAAAATTTGATATTGTTTGACTAATGGTAGAGGGAGAAATTAAAAAAGTATTTATTTGTGCTATGGAATAGTTCTCGACAAGCTCGAACAATAATCTTGTATTTTTTGAGAACTAAAAAAATATGGAAAAGTTGTAGGTTATCTAAAGTTTGATAAAACCTTATTTAGAGGCGGATACCGCCCACCAGATTAAGGCAATGACCACGACGGCGATCACCACCCACCAATACCATGCCATATATGAAATTAGTTTATAAGCTTATTATAATATAGTTTTTTTTATTTGAATAGTTTTTTTGTTCCTTTTAAACGGTAAAAGGCGACTAAACCCAAGGGGATAGCCAGCCAAAGAGAAATTAAGCGATAAGTTAAAACTCCTAAACCAATTGCCGGCAAATTAGTGGAAAAAGCATTTAAAACAAAAATCAATGACCCTTCCACCACTCCAATGCCGGCTGGTAAAAAACTGATAATGCCGGCAGTAATACCAATAACATAAGCGAAAATAATAGCAAAGATGTTTAGTTTGACACCAAAACCAATTAGGGCAAAATAAAGCACTAATATATCAGTAAACCAAAAAAGGAGGCAATAAAAATATAATTTGATGGCAAAAGAAAATTTAAGATTTTTTAAGGCGTTAAGTCTGATTTCTTCCGCTAATTGAGCGTAATAATATTTGGGATCATTGCTGGTTTCAAAGTTTTGGATAAAATGGAAAGTCTTTTTTAAATATCTTAGAACAGGGATTAGCTGTTTTATAAATTTTTTAGGTTTTCTTAATATATAATTAAGATATAAGAAGCCAAAAATCAAAGCGGCAAGCATTATCAAAAAAGCAATTTGAATTTTTAAACTAAGTGAAGGATGGGTTGGGATAAAGGCTAAAGATATGGTAAAAAGAGAAAAGAAAGCAAAATAATCAAAAATTAAACGAATTACAAATAAAGTTAGAGCGGAACTGGTTTTAACTTTATGTTGTTTTAATAAATAAAAATTGAGAGCGCTTTCACCAAAATTACCAATTGGTAAAAAATGAATGGCAAAAGAACCAACCATGCCAAATTTAACCAAATCGCGAAATTTAAATTTATAGCCTTGGGCATTAAGTAAATTGCCCCATTTTAAACCGGTGACAGTGTAAGTTAGAGCAGTGGCCAAAAGAGCTAATGCCAGAAAACCTTTGTTCATGTGTTTAAATACTAAGCCAACATCGGAAAAACCGGTTATTTTGCCAATAAAAGTATAAGCAACAATAGTGATCAGCAAAAGAATGACAATATTACGCAAAGGTTTTGATTTTTTCATTTTTTTTCTAATTTGTGAAGAGCGGATCTGGCTGCTTCTTCTTGAGCACGTTGTTTGCTGGGACCTTCACCTTCACCCAACAATTCATTATTTAAATATGCGGCAATTTTAAAATTTTTATTATGATCAGGGCCGGTTTCTTCCACAATTTTGTATTCTGGCAGAACTTTAAATCTTTCTTGAGTGACTTCTTGGAAATAAGTTTTGGGATCAATATATTTTTTGTTTTTAACAATATCTTTGATATAGGGGATTAGATATTGATCAAAAATTTCTTTGGCCTTGTCTAAACCTTGGTCCAAATAAACAGCACCTAAAAATGATTCAAATAAATCAGCTAAAAGGCCGGTTTTGTCTCTGCCGCCGGTTATTTCTTCACCTTTAGACATTTTTAAATATTGGGCTAAATTCATTTTTTCAGCCACAATTGCTAAGGTGGTGGTTTTAACACTGGCGGCTCTAATTGCTGATAAATCACCTTCTGTTCCGGGTAAATTTTCATATAAAAATCGGGTAGCTAATAACTCCAGTACGGCATCGCCTAAAAATTCAAGCCTTTCGTTGGAAGGTTCGGCTTGAGGTTTTTCATTTAAGTAAGAACGGTGGATAAAAGCGTGATAAAAAATGTTTTTGTCTTTTGGCGTGATGCCAAGATTTTTTAAATAATTTAATAATTCATCAGTCATAATTTTTTGATATTATTTTTTGGGCTTCTTTTATGATAGGCAAAATGTTTTTAAAACTTATTTTTTTCGTTAATTGGTTGGTTCCAATAAAGAAAGCATCTTTGATTTCTTCTTTTTGGATAGTTAATTTTTTTTGAGTGGTTTCAAAAAAGAAATAAACCACTTTTTTGAAAATAAATTCTCCTTTTAAATTATAGAAATATTTTATCTCTCCCAGTTTAGCAATAAATTCTAATTTTTTCACCCCAGTTTCTTCAGCTACTTCTCTTTTGGCTGCATTCAATACTGCCTCCCTTTCTTCCACTCTTCCTTTTGGAAAAGAAAAACGTCCTCGTGGATCTTTGATTATTAAAACTTTTTTTGAATTTTTATTGTAAACTATCCCCCCGGCCGATAGCTCAAATTTGGTTTTTTTAGGAGGGGTTTTCTTTTGTTTCTTCTTCATAGCGGGGGCTTTGTCTATAGATAGTGCCCAAGACGCCGTTGACAAAACGATGGGAATTTTCACCGCCAAATGTTTTGGCGATTTCCACCGCCTCGTCAATAGCTACCTTAGGAGGTGTTTGTTTTAAAAATAATAATTCAAAAATGGCAATGCGTAAAATTGATAAATCGACAATATTGATTTTATTAAGTGGCCATTCCGGTGCGGCCACTGCAATTATTTTGTCTATTTCTTGTTCGTGAGTTTCGAATCCATTTAGTAATTCATTAGCCAATTCCAAATCGATATTGTCGGCCGGTTCATTTTTAAGATCTGCCTCTAAGAGTTTTTGGGGCCTAATATCATTTTGAAATTTATGGGCATAAAGAGCCTGCATCGCTCTAACTCTTGCCAGATGTCTGCTCGCCATTTTCTTCTTTTATTTTGGTTTTAACTTTTTGTTCTATTTTCAATCGTTTTTTACCTTTAAAATAACCGCAATAGGGACAAGTTTGGTTTATCTTTATTAGTTCTTTACAATGAGGGCATTTTATTAAATGAGGTAATGATTCTTTTTGTTGAGCGCGTTTTAGGCGAGAAGCACGATGTGATTTACGTTTTTTTGGTTCAGGCATAAAGATTTTTTAATTTCATTAAAAAATAAACTTCAAATATAAAATATCAAATTTCAAACAATACAAAAATACTATATAGGAAATTTAAGATAAAATCAACTTTTTTTTAACTTTTTAAGGATAGAAAATGGATTTTTGGGTTTTTCTTCTTTTTTACTTTGGCAATGTGAGCAAATTTCTTTGTTTAGGTTTTGGCCGCAAATCGAGCAGAGTCCACGGCAATTTTTTTTGCAAATTATTTTAGCGGGAATTTCCAAAATGATTTGTTCCCAAATTGGCTCAAAAATGTCTATTTTATTATTGTAGTCAATCAATATTTGGTTATCTTTTGGATCTTTTTGGGCCATTTTGTAAAAATTCAAGTTAAGATTTTTTTTTATTTCTTTTAAGCATAAATCGCAATTTAAAATAATTTTTGTATTGACTCTGAAATTTAAAGCTAATTCATTTTTTGTTTTTTCAACTTTTAGTATTCCATTAATGGGAGAGACGATCGCAAATCTTTCGTCTTGGTATTTGTATTCTTTATTGATTTTAATTTTTAAAATTTGTTGATTTTTATCATTAATAAAACCGGCTAAATTTATTATTAATTCTGATGAGTCCACTTTATTTTTTATTTTTTACAATTAAATTTAAAATGGCAATTGGTTTTTTGGGAGTTTTAACAAAAATTATTTTTTGGGCGTTATTTAAAAATGCGCTTAATCTTTTATCTTTTAAAACAGTTTCTTTTGCTTCTTTTTCTCCATCTGAAGGCTTAATCATTAAACTTCCACGTGTCTTGCCATTTTCTTGAACGATTAAGTTTATGGCTTCTTCTTGGATCGATTTTTGATTGTACCTGGGCCACGTGGTTCTAAATATTGATTTTTTTTCTCCTTGTTGTTGCCATAATTCTTCAGCTATATGGGGGGCAAAGGGGGCAATTAAGCGCAAAATTATTTTTTTCTCTTTATTATCCAGACCAATTTTAATACTAAAATTACTAAATTCCATAAAAGCGGCCACAGCAGTATTAAAACTAAAATCTTCAATATCAAGGGATACTTTTTTTATAAGTTGATTCAATTTTTGATTGATTTTGAGATTTTCTTTTTGTCGGTTTGGTTTTTTAATTAGAGAATAAAATCTTTCCAAAAAACGGCGCACACCCACTAACCCTTTAGTATCCCAGGCAATTGGCTCGCCAAATGGGCCCATAAACATTTCGTATAAGCGTAAACTATCAGCGCCAATACTCTTAATCACATCATCTGGATTAACAACATTGCCTAAAGATTTTGACATTTTAACACCACCTTCTCCTAAAACCAAGCCGTGGGAAGTGCGTTTTTTGTAAGGTTCGTCATTAGGAACTAAACCTTGGTCATATAAAAATTTATACCAAAATCGAGAGTAAAGAAGATGCAGAGTGGTATGCTCCATGCCACCGTTATAAATATCAACCGGCATCCAGTATTTAAGTTTGTTTTGAATTTTTGAATTTGAAAATTGTTTGGAAATTGGAATTTGGGATTTGAGATTTTCGCTTATGCAATAAGCGAGGTAGTACCAACTTGATCCGGCCCAATTGGGCATAGTGTCGGTTTCTCGTTTGGCCTTGCCACCGCATACAGGGCAAGTGGTGTTAACCCAACTTTTAATATTGGCTAAAGGTGATTCGCCCGTATCAGTGGGTTGATAATTTTCTACTTCCGGCAGTTTTACTGGTAAGTCTTTTTCGGGGACAGCTATTTCACCGCATTTATCACAGTAAATAATGGGTATAGGTTCGCCCCAGTAGCGCTGTCTGGAAAAAACCCAATCGCGCAATTTATAATTAACCCTAAAATTACCCATCTCCATTTTCTTCAATTTTTGGGTTATTTTTTTAATGGCAGTTTTAGAATCAAGCCCATCAAATTCTTTGGAATTAATAAGTATCCCATAATCTTCAAAAGCTTTATCACCGTTATTTAATCTTTCTAACCAAATTGCATATTCTGAACATTTAATATTTTTATTTTTTTCTAATTCATCCCATTTTTGCCATTTGGCTTCGTGAATTTCTTTTTCTTCTTTTTTAATTTTATCTTGTTCATCATTTTCTAATTCAAATAGAAGAGCTCTAAAGTGGGCGATTCTATTTTCTTTTTTGTGATTAGCGTAAAAATGTGATTCGACCGGACCACCTAAAAACTTAATGAATTTCAAATTTCTATATCCTGTTTCTTCCTTAATTTCCCTTTTGGCTGCTTCTATCGCGTCTTCATCTCCATTAATGCCGCCGGTAATAAAGGTAGTCCAAGGAAATTTTTTCCAACGTAAAGTTAAAACTTTTTTATTTTTGGGGTTAATCACTATTGCTTGGATAGCATTTCTAAAAATAGTTTTTTCGCCTTTTTTTGGTGGGTCGTTTTTATCAATTACTTTAGGAATTATAGTTTCAATAATAGGGATATTATATTTTTTGGCAAACGCAAAATCGCGCTCATCATGAGCCGGTACAGCCATTACCGCACCAGTACCATAATTTGCTAGTACATAATCAGCCACATAGACATCAACTTCTTTATTATTAATTGGGTTTATGGCTTTAATTCCTTCTAATTTAATTCCGCTTTTTTCTTTTTCTGCATTTTCTCGCTCAATATCTGATTTGGCTTTGGCTTTTTTGATATAGTCGCTAACTTCTTGCCAATTTTTTATTTGTGGTCTTAATTTCTGCACATAATCACTTTCCGGAGCAAGTACTAAATAAGTGCAACCAAAAAGCGTGTCTACCCTTGTAGTGAAAACCTCAATGTATTTAGGTTGAGATCCTCTCCCCGTCAATTGGCGGGTCAGGACGACGCTGGGGCGTCGTTTTTGAATCTGGAATTTAATATTAGTGCCCGTGCTTTTGCCAATCCAATTTTTCTGCTGAATTTTTATTTTCTCTAAATAATCCACTTTATCTAAGTCTTTGAGCAGGCGATCGGCATAAGCAGTGATCTTAAGCATCCACTGTTCTTTTTCTTTTTTGATAGTTTTAGCGCCGCAACGTTCGCAATTGCCACCGATTACTTCTTCATTAGCTAAACCAATTTTGCATTTAGGGCACCAATTAATATCCATTTTGGCTTTATAAGCAAGACCGGCTTTATAAAATTGTAAAAATATCCACTGGGTCCATTTATAATATTCCGGATCTGTGGTATTAATCTCGCGGGACCAATCAAAAGAAAACCCCAAACTTTTTAGCTGACGCCTAAAATTGTCAGTATTGATTTTGGTGGCAACTTTAGGGTGGATGCCGTTTTTAATAGCATAATTTTCTGTGGGTAAGCCAAAAGCATCCCAGCCAATAGGGTAGAGAACATTATAGTTTTCCATGCGACGTTTGCGCGTTAAAATATCTAGTGCGGTATAACTACGGCAATGCCCCACATGTAAACCATCGCCTGAAGGATAAGGAAATTCAATTAAAATATATTGTTTTTCCTTATCGCTAAAATCAATTGCTTCGTTTTGCTTTTCTTTTTCCCAAAACTTCTGCCATTTTTTCTCAATTTTTTGCGGATCGTAGGGCATAGCTAAAAATTATTAATTTAAAATTTTTAATAAATAAAAAATATAATTTATTATGTGTTTTAAGACGTTTAGTTTTATCTTAAAATTATTATGTTTTGGAACGGTGATAAATCATAGATTTAAACGTTCCTTTCACAACGTTTAAATTTGTTTTACAAATTTATTACGTTGTGGACCCACGGGGATTTGAACCCCGAACCTCCTGCATGCCATGCAGGCGCGCTACCATTGCGCCATGGGCCCCTCACCTAGTCCACCGAATGAAATTCGGTGAGTTAGGCGAGGGGCTGTAGTTTTCTTTTTAATAAACTTAATTTTAAATTTTGTTTGGGAATTTGATAGCGGGATACGGTGTTTGTCCGCCGAAAGCTTTGCATTCCTGGCGGATCCGCCAAAACTGCGAAGTTGTGGGCGGAAACCAGCATTAATATTTTTTTTACCCGCTATTGTTTCAGCGGATGAGCAGAATCGAACTGCCGTCTTATCCTTGGGAAGGATATATAATAAACCATTATACTACATCCGCTTAAAGAACGGGTCAAGTTGTAATCCCGCGAAAATGGGCGGTAGAGGATTTGAACCTCTGACCTTTTCTACGTCAAAGAAACGCTCTACCAGCTGAGCTAACCGCCCCCCCCTCACCCAGTCCACCGAATGAAATTCGGTGAGTTAGGTGAGGGGACAAGTCCCTCATGCAATAAGTTTTTTTGTGTGAGGGATTTCCATCAAATTTTATCTGTTTAAATTTAGCAAAAAAAGCTATTTTTTTCAAGAAATATTTATTTTTCATAATTTTTATGATAAATTTATAATGTTGAATAAACTTGGGGGTGATAAGATGTCAATTCTTTCACCTCAGATTTTAAATAGCAGATTAATAAGATATATTCTCATTTGCCTTTTCCTTCATAGCTTGGATGAAGATGTAAGATCTCTTTGCCTTGAGACTACTATGGGATATCTTAAAGACAAGGATTGCATTTATGCTCAAGGTTTAGCATGTATTCTTTTAAGGGAATGCCAAAAACTACATTTAGATATCTCTTCGGCTTTGACAGTGGCTGATGCATTTCAAGGTGAAGAATGTGGCGATTTTGGACAGCTCGTTCGTAAGGAACTTTTAAAATAATTGGCAAATGATTTTGGGTCAGGCATTGCCTTGGCCCTTTTTTTATTGTTAATTTTAGCTATAATGGGGATTGATGCAATTATATAAAAAAGCATTTTTTTTATTGATTGGTATTTTTGTTTTAGCTTTTGTATTGCTTCCTTTTAAACCGTTATTAGCTCAAAGTGATGATACCTGTCCCATAGACAAGCCTAGCGCCAACTGTGACAAAAAAACTGATTTAAAAGAACAAACAAGCGGCGGAGAAATAAAAGTATATTTCTTTTTTGCTCCTGGTTGTGCTCATTGTGAAAAAGTGGAAGCGAGCTTAAAGGATTTAGCCTTAAAATATTCTTTAGGTTTAGAAATTGTTAACGCCAAAGCAAATGGTCAAAAATTACGCACTCTTTTACATAACTATAATGTGCCGATTACAGCTTGGGGCAAAGTGCCGATTACTTTTGTCGGTGATAAATATTTTCAAGGTGTCAAATCAACAAGCGAAATTGAAAATATTATTAAAGATGTCAAAAATCGCGACAAAATTACTCCTCTTAACCAAGGTATAAATGAAGTCGGCACAATTAAGCTATTACAAATATCAATTTTAGCGCTCACGGATTCTATCAATCCTTGCGCATTAGCAATATTTTTATTGCTTTTATTAACTTTAGTCGAAGAAAAAAATTTCGCAGGTAAAAAAATTTTTATTCCGGCTTTGTCTTTTATTTCGGCGATCTTATTAGTTATTTTTTGCTTGGTCTTTTGATTGTTCTCGGTTTTAAAGGTGTTAGTTCGTTTAATTTTTCCATCACTTTTTGGCTTTATAAAGCAACGGCTATTTTAGCGATCGCTTTGGGCCTTTTGGGCCTTTGGGAATTTTTTAAAACTAAAAATGGTGTTTGTAAAACCACCCGATTTTTTGGTTTAAGAATTAATAATGTTTTAAATAGAACATTTTCGCCAATGGGAATGTTTATCGCTGGCATTTTGATTTCTATTTTTCTTTTGCCTTGTTCCAGTGGGCCCTATTTCGTGGCTTCCGGACTCTTATTCGATAAACCGATTTTGCAGGCTTTGCCCTGGCTTTCTTATTATAATTTACTTTTTATATTACCAATGGTTCTGATTGTGCTTATAATTGCTTTTGCTCTAATTGAAGTGGATAAAATTAATCAAATCGTAGCAAAAAACAGCCGATTATTCACTTTGATCGACGCTTTATTTTTGATCGCTTTGGGCCTTTGGGTTATCTTTTTTTAAATCTTATGGCAAAATATCATTTTCCGGTTTTGAAAAATGAGGTGGTTAACTTTTGGATTAATTCTGCATTTTTTAAAAAAAATAAAATTGTTTTACTCGATGCTACTTGCGGTGAGGGCGGGCATAGTTTGGCGATATTAAAAAAAGCACAAAAATTAGGTTTTTTGGAAAAGCTAAAAATAATTTGTTTGGATGCGGATGCTGAAATTTTAAAACATGCTCAAAAAAGATTAAATCGGTTTAGCGATAATCTTATTTTTATTAATGATAATTTTGTTAATATCGATAAAATTTTAGCTGATTTAAAAATTGAAAAACTTGATGGAGCATTAGCGGATTTAGGGATTTCGATGTTTCATTACAAAAAAAGTGGCCGTGGTTTTTCACTTTTAGGTGATGAAGAATTGGATATGCGATTAACTAAATTCCCCGCCTGCAGCGTTTTGCGCAGCAATTCGGGCAGGCAAATTCCAACCACGCCCGATTCGCAAGATGAGCTTGCCCGCCTGCAGCGTTTTGCGCAGCAATTCGGGCAGGTGAATCGTTGCGGGCGGGATTCCAAATCCCAGAATATTAATGCAAAATACATAATTAATAATTGGGGACAGAAAGAATTAGAGGAAATTTTTAAAAATTATGGTGAAGAAAAATGGTCAAAGAGGATTGCGCAAAAAATAGTGGCAAAAAGAAAAAATGAGGAAATCAAAACGGCTAGCCAATTAGCTCAAATTGTAAAAGAGGCGATTCCAGCTAAGTTTCAACCCCGGCACATTCATGCAGCAACACGCGTTTTTCAGGCATTAAGAATTGCAGTGAATAATGAGTTAAGCAATTTAGAAAAATTCCTAAAAATTATTCCCACTTATATTGCTCACAATGGGCACATTTTAATTATCAGTTTTCACTCATTGGAGGACAGAATTGTAAAACAAAACTTCAAGTCGCTAACTCTTGACAGACATGATGAAATTTATGGTAGAGTAATTGAGAAAGCGCAGTTTGAAAATGTGGTTAAAAAGCCGATTTTTCCCGGTGATGAAGAAGTCGAGGAAAATTCGGCTAGCCGCAGCGCCAAACTGCGCATCATAAGAAAGAGGTGATAAAATGGTGAATCCGACGTACAGAATCAATATAGTAAGGTATTTTTACAATACTTTTGGTGATTGTATTACTGCTATTGTTTTGTCGTTTAGCCTTAATATTAATGAAGGATGTGATTGGGTAATTTTTGATAAAAAAGTTCGAGCTTATAGGCTTAATATTCAAAGTTTTCAAGATTGGGAAAGGCTGGAGTCTTTTCAATGCTCTAACCTTGCGGAATTTTATGAAATGGTAGATCAAAGTACCAAAGAATTAATGCAGTCAGAACAATTTGCACAATCGGTAATCAATTATGCAGAAATTCATTTCGCTAAGCTCTGTGGGAATATTTAGGGAGCGGTTAATTAGACCGCTCTTTTTTAATTAAATTTTTCCAGTTTATGTCAATTTCTTTTTGAATTGAATCAATTAAATCTTTATTTTCAAGAAGGGCGGAAAATCGTTTTTGCAATTTTAGCCAATCGTAAATTGGAGTTTGTTTTTTTGGTTTATAATTTATTTTTAATTTTTGATTTTTGTATTCAAGTAATGACCAAAAATTAGTTTCCACTGCCAAATTGATAATATTCATACTATTTTTTGCTTCATAATACCAACCGCGAATGCAAGGTGAAAGTACCTCAATATAGCGCGGTCCATTTAAATTTATAGCTGTTTTTACCTTTTGTTTTAAGTCGTTTTGAAATAAAGGAATAGTTTGAGCAGCATAAGGTATCTTTTGTGCCACCAAAATATCAATGATTGATTTTGGAAAGATTTTATCTTGATTTGATAAATCTAAATAATTTTTCGTCAAAGCTCCTTTTGGAGTAGCGCCGGATTTTTGGATGCCGGTGTTCATATAAGCTTGATTGTTGTAGCAAATATAGAGCACATCTTCTCCTCTTTCCACCATTGCGGATAACGCGCCAAAACCAATATCATAGGTGGCACCATCACCGGCTAAAACCACAATTTGCGTTTCTTTGGGAATAGCAGCCATTTTTTTAGCATTAGCAATGCCACTGGCTACGACAGCGCTATTGCCAAAATTAGCGTGAATTACCGGCAAATTATAGCTGGAATTGGGGTAAGTGGTTGTGCTTACTTCCAAACAACCGGTTGCTAAAACTAAAATCATCGGCTTATCAATAGCTTCTAAAATTTCATTGACAATAATGCCGGCATTGCAACCTAAACAAAGGGTGTGATTGGAAATAAATTTATCAGTCATATTTTTTTACTATTTTTTTTATATCTTTAGGATAAAATGGTTTGCCACCTAAACCGTAAATTTCACCATATATTTTTGGTCTATTATCTTGATCATACAAAGCGCTACGGACCTCTTCATATAAATGACCGCCATTTCCTTTCAAGGTCAAGGATTTATCTAATACTATTACCTGTCTTTTCCCCTTTAGAATTTGGATAATTTCTTCATTGGGAAAAGGTCTGAAAACGGATATTTTTAAAAGTCCCCAATCAGAGTCTTTTTTTAATGTTTCTTTGATTGTGCCACAAGCTGAAGCCATGCAGACAAAAAAATTGGAAGCTAGGGGATTATAAACTTCAATAAGATTCATTTTGTGCTCAAATGAGGAAAATTCTTGTTTTATTATCTCTTTACTTTTTTTAATTGTTTGCTCTAATTTTAGCCTTAAATTTTGGTAGTCTTTGGGTAAAGCTAAATGGCCCATAGTTTTAGGATCATCAAAATCAAAAAGAGAATTTTTATTTGTTTTTTTAGGCAGATATTCGTTAACAAATTCATTATCAAAAACTTTTATTTTATTTAATTCGTGAGTGGTGATAAAGCCATCCATGCAGACCATAATTGGTAGATTAATATTTTCATCTTCGCTTAATTTAAAGGCAAGCAAGGTCAAATCATAAATTTCTTGTACTGATTCAGCATAAAACTGTAGCCAACCGCTATCTTTAATTGCCATAGTGTCAGAATGATCATTGTGGATATTAAGGGGAGCGGAAACCGCTCGATTGCCAACAATCATAACCACAGGTAGTCTTAAGCCACTAACAACCCCCAAAACTTCATGCATTAAAAGTAAACCTTGAGAAGCAGTGGCAGTAGCTGTGCGCATATTGCAGGCTGAAGCGCCTAAACAAGCGGAAATAGCCGAATGTTCAGATTCGGGTAGAATCAATTGGCTAATCATTTTTTTATTATTAATATTTTGGGATAGAATATGAAGAATCTCTGTTACCGGTGTAATGGGATAGCCGGCAATTAGCTGTGGATTGGCTTGTGCTATGGCTAAAGCAGCAGCTTCGTTCCCAGTTAAACTTATCGTATTTTCTCTCATAGCAATTGTTTAGTTTTAATAAATCCTAAAGATAATAGTCCAAAATCTTTTTTGCTTATTATTAAATCTTTTTTGAAATAATTCAAAATTTCATTAATATCTAAATTGAATTGTTTTTCTAAAATGGTTAATAATCCACCCAAAAGTACAAAATTAAAGAAGGGGCAATTATTTTTTTTAGCTAATTTTTTGGCTTGTAAAAATATGATATTATTATTTCTTATATTTTGGTTGGAATTTACCAAATAAAAAACACCTTTTTGGTATTTTTGAAGTTCATAGGTGGAAATTACAATTGTTGGTTTTTTTATGGGGTAATGAGACAAGATTTCGTGATCGCTAATTCTTAGGTAAGCGGAAATATATGATCCGGATCTTTCTGGACCGTATTCTGGGAACGATTGACAAAAAAGACCAGTGCTATTAATGGCTTTTGCTAATTTTAAAGAGATGCTTTTGATGCCTTCACCTCCTTTAGCTAAGAAAATTATTTTGATTGTGTCCATTTTTTTATCCTATCTTAGGATAAGATTATTGTCAATTATCCTTAAAAAGAGCTTGGCAATTCATTTCTTTGGGTGGGGACAATTTAAGCAGCTCCAAAATAGTGGGAGCAACGTTGTTCAAATTTTTCTTTTCTGAAAAATCAATTTTCTTTTTTTGTTTGTCTGTGTCCACAAAAATAAAAGGAACTGGGTTATTGGTGTGTTCCGGATTAATACCCCCGGTATCAGGTTTAACCATTTCTTCAGCATTACCATGATCAGCGGTTACTAAAAGTGAGCCGGAGTATTTTTTAACTATTTGATAAACATCGCCTAAACATTTGTCAACATGTCCAATTGCTTCTACTACCTTATCAAAATTACCAGTGTGGCCAACCATGTCGCAATTAGCAAAATTGACAACTGCAAATTTATATTTTTGGGTGCTGATTGCTTTATTCAAAGTTTTAGTGACCGCGTAAATGCTCATTTGGGGAATTTGGTCATAAGAGCTGACTCTGGGAGAAGAAACTAAAATATCATCTTCTAAATCAAATCTCTTAGGTGCGCCTCCATTAAAAAAATAAGTGACGTGGGCATATTTTTCAGTTTCAGCTAAATGTATTTGGGTAAGACCTGCAGATGAAATTGTTTCGGCTAATGTTTTTTGTAGCGGTCTGCTTTGAAAAGGGAAAAAAGCATTTATGTCGGCGCCATATTCAAAATAAGGGACAAAAGAAGCCAAGAGCAAATTATTAATTTTTTCTCGCTTGAATTTTTGAAAATTATTGCCGCTTAAGACTTCAGATAATTCTTGGGCTCGATCACTTCTGAAATTATAAAAAATAATTGAATCATTATCTTCAATTATCCCTTGTCTATTTATAACTCCCGGGGGGATAGTTTCATCATAAAGACCATTGCGGTAAGCAAAAGAAATTGCACGTTCGGGGCTTTTAAATTTTGGAGCAGCTGCTTTAGTAATACAGTCGTAGTAAAGTTTGATTCTTTCCCAATGTTTATCACGATCCATTGCATAATATCTTCCGCTAACAGTGGCGATTTTCACTTCTTCATTTAATCCTAAGTTGTTTATCTTGTCGATTAGTTTTTCTAAATAAATTAAGGCTTGATATTGGGGGGTATCGCGGCCATCTAAGATCAAATGCAAATAAACATTTTTGGCTTTTTTTATCTTAATCAGTTCCAAAAGAGCAAATAAATGGCTAATATGGGAATGGACACCACCATCACTTAAAAGTCCCAAAAGATGAATTTTGCTATTTTTATTTTGAGCAGAATTAATTAATTTTAATAAAATTTTATTTTCAAAAAAACTTTTATCCTCAATAGCTTTATTAATATGGGCTATATCTAAAGACAATTTGCGACCGGCGCCTAGATTTAAATGTCCCACTTCGGAATTACCCACTTCATGTCCGGGCAAACCAACGCAAGTGCCGGAAGAACAAAGTTCAGTATGTGGGTAATGAAGCCAAAGATTATCAAAATTACGAGTATTGGCAATGCTAATGGCATTACCCCCCCAAGCAGGAGCCAGCCCCCAGCCGTCTAAAATAAGAAGCACAATTGGTTTGTAAACTTTATTTTTTTTGATATCTAAGAACATATTTTTATCAATTTATAATATTTTCTCACCCGCGAAATTTTCATTTTTAATATTGAGATAATTGCTTAAAGTGGCGGTAACATCACATAAAACCGCTTTCTTTTGCTCTAAGGCCAAATTTAACCAAATAGTTTGGTGATTTAAATAAGGTGAAGGGCGAAAGCAATCCGGATTTAAATTAATAAAAAATACTGGGTTGATGGTATGCTGTTTATCTATTTCTCCAGTTGAAGGGTTAATGGCTTGCTCGGCATTGCCATGATCGGCCGTAATAAAAATATTGTAGCCGTAATTGTCTAAAATTTGGCTGATTAATTTTAAATAGTGGTCAACATTTTCCGCCGCTTTTATAATTGCCTTGAAATTGCCTGTATGGCCTACCATATCACAATTAGCTAAATTAATGGCAATAAAATCATAAGAATTGTTGTTTAACTCATTTTTTAAGGCTAAAGTGATTTCTTTGGCACTCATTTGCGGCGTTTGGTCGTAAGAGTTAACTCGAGGAGAAGCCACTAATAGAAATTTTTCTTTGTTTTGTTCTTTCTCCAACCCGCCGTTGAAGAAATAAGTGATATGGGCATATTTTTCTGTTTCTGCTAAGTGCAATTGGCTTAAATTATTTTGAGCTAATAGTTTAGAAATAGTAATTTTTGGAGTTATTGGTTTAAAAACGGTATTAATTTTTAAATTCCAATCTGTTTCATAAGGAGTCATAGTGGTGAAAAGCAAAGGTGCGATTAAGTTGGTTCTATTTGTTTTTGGATCCAAAAAAGCTTTCACTATTTGTCTGACTCGATCAGCGCGATAATTAAAAACAATAAGGCTGTCGTTTTTCTCAACTTTAGCATTGGGTTTTTGTTCTTTGTCTAAAATAACGATTGGTTTTATAAATTCGTCAGTTTCTCCTTCCTGATAAGCCAAGCCGATACCTTCATTGGCATCTGGGCTAAAAGTTCCTTTCCCATAGACAATAGCATCATAGGCTAAAAAAGTTCTTTCGAAATGATCATCTCTGTCCATGGCATAAAAGCGGCCGCAAAGAGTGGCAATTTGTCCAAGGCCAATTTGTTTGATTTTAACTTTAATTTGTTGAATATATTTAAGCGCTGATTTTTGCGGTGTATCTCTGCCATCGGTGAAACCATGGATAAAAACTTGATTTTTATCTAAACCATTATCTTTAGCTAATTTCAATAGTGCAAAGAGGTGATCTAATTTAGAATGAGTGCCGCCATCGCTAATTAAGCCTAATAAATGAAGTTTAGAATGATTCTTTTTCACATTTTCAATTGTTTCTATTAAAACTTTATTTTTGAAAAAAGAGCCATCATCAATGCTTTGGTTGATTAATTCTTGAGATTGCCAGTTTAACTCACCAGTGCCCAAATTGTAGTGCCCCACTTCAGAATTACCCGGTTCGCCGAAAGGAAGGCCAACAGCTTCGGCACTGGCTTCTAATACTAAATGAGGTCCCAATTTTATTATTTGATCCAAAAAAGGAGTTTGGCTTTGAAACAGGGGATTTGTTTTCTGGTCAGCTGATATGCCTAAACCATCGATGATTATTAAAGCGGTTTTCATAAAGCCTGGTGATAGGGGAGACTGTTTAGAGCTTCAATTTCTAAAAGCCGATTGTATTTAGCTAATCTTTCCGAACGAGCTATACTGCCAAATTTGACTTCTTCTGCGCCCACTCCCACGGCTAAATCAGCAATAAAGGGATCTTCTGTTTCTCCGGAACGGTGAGAAATAATAATTTTCATTTTTTGCTCTCGCGAAATTTTAATAGCTTCTAAAGTTTCGCTGATAGTACCAATCTGATTAGGCTTAATAATAATAGCATTAGCCAGTCCTTTTCTTTCTTGAATTATTTTAGGATTAGTTACAAACAAATCATCACCCACTATTTGTGTTTTGGGCATTGTTTGTTTTAATTTTCCCCATGAAGACAGATCGTCTTCTTGTAAAGGATCTTCTAAACTGACAATGGGAAATTTAGCAGTTAAATTTTGATAATAGGCGATTAAATCATCGCTCGATAATTGTTTTTGATCAATAGTATAGATATTAGAAGCAGTTTGGTAAAAATTACCGGCCGCTGAATCGAGACCTAAAACTATTTTTTCTAAATTTTGTGATTGTTTGGCCGCTTGCATCAACAACTCCAATGCTTTTTCGTCATTAAGAAGATTGGGCGAAAATCCACCCTCATCTCCTAAACCTAAACTTTGTTTTTTTACTTTTAAAATTTCTTTTAGAGTTAAATAGACTTCATCGGCAATGCGAATAGCGCTAAAAAAAGATTGGGTTTTAGGAATAACCATAAATTCTTGAATGTCTAAATTATTGAAAGCATGAGCACCGCCATTAATAAAGTTAAATAGGGGGGTAGGTAATTGATAATTTTTTTGCCCGTAAAGTTGGCTGATTTGTTCGTATAATTCTATTTTTTTTATATTGGCGGCGGCTCTCACACAAGCTAAAGAAACAGAGAGAATGGTATTGGCTCCTAACTTCTCTTTATTTTCCGTGCCGTCTAATTCGATTAGCTTTTGGTCAATTGCTTTTTGGTCATCAATATTTATGCCTTTTAGAGCGGCATTAATGGTTGTTTCAATTATTTCAATGTTTTTTCTTAAACTTAAGCCTAAAAATAGATTTTTTTCTTGATCGTATATTTCTATTGCTTCTTTTTTGCCGCGTGAGGCACCTTGTGGTACCATTGCCCAACCCATATTGCCGTCATCAAGTAAAACATAAGTTTTTAAAGTGGGAATGGCCCGAGAATTAATTATTTGAATACTTTGAATTTGCTTAATTTTCATAATTATTTTTTTAAATTGCTAATTGTTGGTAAATTTCAGTTAAGGGTTTCTCTGCCAATATTTCTTCTTTTTTAAAGGGGAAATGATTAGGCTCAGCTAAAAATTGTAAATTGGAGCTATTATTTTTAAAAAGATCATAAATAAATTGATTATTCCAAGGATTAAGCGGTCTTACTAATTTAGGTTCGGGTAAATTTTTGTAATTAAGATTAGCTTTCCATTCTAGTGGGGAGTCTTCGGTTAAATAGTAGGCAGCTCCTTTTTTGCGTTCATAGGGCTCGTAAAGAGAATCAAAATGAGTGAAAATTAAATTAGCCAAAACCAAATTGTCCGGGCTGATATTAATGCTGATATGGCCAAACCCTGGTGGAATAATTATGATTTCATTTGTATTGGCAAAAACAAAGAAAATTTCGCTTACGGGATCTTTGTCGTCTTGCAGTATAAAGACTGCTTTTCCGTTAACTACTTGATAAATTTCAGGATAAGAGAGGGCATTATATTTGGGATGATAATGGCCAAAAGTTTTCACAAATTCGCCATTTATTTTGCCGGCAGGCATACTGGTGATGTCGTGCCTAATGTCTTTGAATATTTCTTGGTCGTTATTTAATTCCACTGAGCGGTACATTTTGTAAATAGAGCAATCAAAATCAATGCCGTTATTTTTGTAAAGCACCCCTTTTAGATCACTCAACATGCGTTCGTTCATTTCTACAAAATTAACTTCAGGTCCAAAGCTTAAAGCGCCAGAAGTGATCTCAATAGGAAAACTATATTTAACCATAGCAAATATATTATAGATGAAAAAAGAAAAAATTTCTAATTTTTGTTTTTTTATTTAAAATAATTACGCAAAATCTCTGCCACGCCCAGAGCGGTTGATTCAAAATAATCGGGTCTAATTACACGAATTGGTAAATCTTGTAAATTTTCGAATAATTTGTTTCCTAATTCATCCGGCCTCATTCCGCCACCGTCAATTGTGAGTTCATTAACTTTTAGAGAATGAATCTTTTCTTTTAACTCGCGCATAAATTTGGAAAGCACTTTTTCGTCTTCGCTTCTTACCGCTTCCATAAGGTCGGCACCGTTTAGGTTAAATCTGAATTCCTGCATAAATTGAGGTTCTTTTTGATAATAAGCGATTAATGTTTCTAAATTCTCTTTAAAGTTTAACTTATTGCCAATGAATTTGTCTAAGAAAATGCCGGTGCCAATAGTTAACTTCGCGTTTATATTCTTTTTATTTTTAGCCAGATATAAACCGGCTTGCTGATCGGCGATGGAAACTAAAATGGGGATCTCCTTATTTTCTACTTGTAAATGGCCAAACTTATAAAAATTAGGTTTAATTTGGGGTAAAATTGAGGCATCAACCCCAAAAATACGCAAAAGATTTTTGCTCCAGTAATTATCTTTTAAAGAATAGAGCAATGTATGATTGGCGTTGGTGTGATCAGTGAAATGATTTTGCTCACGGCTTAAATTAAAAATTAACCAAGAATTAACAGTCCCAAAAGCCAGCCTGCCGTCAGCTAATAATCTTTTGGCTTGTTCCACATTATTTAAAATCCAACGTATTTTAGCGGCTGAATAAATAGGTGATAGCTCCAAGCCGGTTAGTTCTTTCAAGTTTGTTGATCTCAAATAATTTTTTACAAAAAACAAATCGTCTTCTTTTACTCTTTGGTCTTTCCAAGTTATAGCCGGATAAATGGCAATGCCGGTTTTATTATCCCACAGTATTGTGGTTTCTCGTTGATTAGTGATACCGCAGGCAACAATATTAAAATTTTTGTTAAGTTTTTCTAAATTGTCTTTAACGGCAAAATAAATTTTTGTGGGATTTTGTTCAAACCAGCCGGGTTTGGGATTTGAAGTGCTATTTTTAATTTTTAGTTCATATTTAATATCCAAATCATTATCAATAATAAAAAGTTTGATATTGGTTGTTCCCGCATCAATAATCAAATAAACCGGTGTGCGATTAGCGCGGGAGAAGATTCTCGATAAGAGATTGGGCATTTTTGGGTTCTTTTATTATTTTTATAGTAGTTTCAAATAGGGGCAAATTGGATTTATTTTTTATTTTTTTATCTAAAATTAGGATACTTTTTAAACCTTCGGAATTTACATTTTTTTTGCCTTTGATAATTTCTTGGCCGGTTTTAAAATCTAAGGAATGAGGACTTATGACGGTGACAATTAAATCAGCCAGTCCGGCTAAAGAGCTGATAGTGGTTTGTTTAGCTTTATACATTTGGCTGATAATTTTTATTTCTCGCAAAGATTTAGTAATGAAATAAGCTTTCAAATTATTGCTAAAGTCCGCTTCATCAACCATACCTAAAAATAATGCATAAACGTTTTTTAAAGCTCCTGCCATTGATAAACCTCTTAAGTCATTTGAGTGGATAATTTTGATAGGGGAGGTGGAGAATAAATCTTTTGCTTTTTGAAATTGTTTAGGATTTTTTAAGGCAAGAACAGCCACGGTTGGCTGATTATTATTTATTTCTTCAGCCATTAAAGGACCGGCTAAAATACCCCAATTAGTATCAATAAGTTCATTCTGTAAAATTTCATAAGTAAATTTATTTTTTTCGTTTAAGCCTTTGCTAATGCAAATCACAATTGTTTCTTTTTGTAAATTACTTTTAATTTTTACCAAAGTTTGGGCGATAGCAATAGTGGGAAGGCATAAAAAAATAAAATCTTTGTTTTTTGTTTCATCTTCTAATGATTTTTCAGAATCGCTTACTTTAGGGTCAATATCCCAAATTGTGGGTTTCGATTTATTCAAGGCGTTTTTTAAGCTTTGACCAATTCGACCGCCACCAATAATAAGAATTTTATTATTCATATAATTATTTTAGCGCTAAATTTGGAAAAATCAAAATTTTGAATTGAAAAAGCCGGCGCACGTGGCGCCGGCAAAAGCTGCATTGGCGGCGAGCCCGAGTCTCTCCCGACTCAGGCTCGCCGCCTTCCCCCGCTGGGGGAAAATGGAGGCTGAGTGGGACCCGGCCCGGGGGGTGAACCGGGCCCACTCAACCAAAAAAACAAAGGAGCCAGAGAGCTCCAGTCTGCACCATCCCCACACCACCGGCCAAACGCACAGTGGGTCTCTGGCTCCAAAACGATCAAAGAGCAATTGCAAAAAACACTATAGCAAACATTATTTATCCTGTCAACCTTTTTTTCCTTTTTTCGCCCAAATTTAACCAAAAAGTATACCTTCAAGGTATGCTTTTTGGATTTGCATTATGCAAAAACTTAAACTAATATTAGTTTATGAAGATTGAAGATTTAATTTGCACGGTTGATAAAATTTATGGCGTGCAGGATGACCGCCTTTATGATTTGGAAGATCATTTTTATTATGAACGCAAATTTTTGCTTCGTTATACCCAAAGTGCAAAAAAAGAATACAAAATGCAAAATTTAGTTATCTCTTTGGCTTGGTTTTTAGGGGCAATGAAAAGGTTTCATATCGATTTAGACAAAGAGCTATTTAAGCGCTATCCCTATAAATGTCCTTTTTGTTTGGGTCTGCCTTGCGTTTGCGAATCAGCAGAAACGCAAGACAAAAAAACGCAAAAAGTGGGTCGTCCCACTTCGCGTCCGCCCAAGACTATTAACGATTGGCAGAATTTGGCTTTAAAAATTTATCCTAACGATAATCTTCAGTTAATAAACAAAGAATTATTCTTTGCTCAAGATAAATCACACTATCTTTTTCGTAGTTTTCGCCGCACTTTGGGTAAAACTAAAATCAAAGAGATTGCCAACGGAGCAGCTGACTATTTTATGATTATTTTGCGCCTTTTTAATCTTTTGGGCAAAGACTTAAGCCGCGAATTTAAGTATTATTTTGGCAAAGGTTGTTATATTTGTCATAAGTCTCCTTGCCAATGTTATTATTTTGAATAAAAAAGTGATGCAGCTGGTATCATTTAGGATAACTTTTTTAGTTTTTTGATAATAAGTGATTTGTTAATAATAAAACTAAATAATAGATTGGAATGATTTTCGCAAATATTATTTGCATTTTTAAGACCTAAATATTAAACTAAGTCTGTTTAGTATCTTTACAGGGAGAAAACGAATGCCTAGTTTGAGTCGAGCGCGAGCTAAAGCCACTCAAGCTGTGGTTGAACTTCTTCGTTATTTGAATAAGCAATGGTGTTTTCAGTGGATATTTACGGAAGATAGTACTTTTTGCCTAATATCATATCATTTTATGGGTCACGATGGCCAAAGTACAAAATCTCGCAGCCCTCAAATTTATCCTCATAAATTACATATTATTGTTAATTTGCGATTTTTTAGACGGGCGGATTGTTTTATCGCTACTTCTGCTGAAATCATTGATGGATCCGAGCCAGGTACAAGATTTTTTAAGTTTTTGTGGGATGAAACCGGTGCCATTTGTGAAATTATTGAGATAAAAATAGACACATCGGGAGGAGAATGGGACGCCTATTATGATTTTCAGAGAAATCGCTTTATGTACCCTCATGATCATTGGCCGCAATGTATTGAAGATTCTGATAATTCTTAAAACCCCAATATTGTTGGGGTTTTTAAATTTAAATCCCGAAAATTTTATAATAAAAAAAAATAAAATTATTTTTTACTTTTTGACCTACTTTTTATAGATTGTAGAATTTAAATGTAAACTAATTTTTAAATATGTTGTCATTACAAAAGCGGGTTAGAAAAATCACGCAAAAACTTAATTTAGCCAATTCAGCCGAACTTTGCTGCTTAGATTTGGCAAGTGAAGTAGGAGAAGTGGCTAAAGAGGTTTTAGAATTAACTAATTATGGCCGCCGAAAACATATTTTTAATCCGGATCTAAAACGCGAATTAGGTGACGCTTTTTATTCATTGATTAGTTTAGCTAATATTTATGATATCGATCTGGAAAAACAATTGGATATAAGTTTAGAGAAATATTATCAGCGTGAAGAAATTAGGGACATTAATCATCGCAAGCTGGACCTTGAACCAATTGTTTTATCAAAAAATTTTCTTTGCCTAAATTCAATAGCTGGTTGTCGCAATAATTGTGTCTATTGCTATAAACATAATTGGAATTTTAAAAATAAATTTAGACCAAATTTACTTTTCCCTGCTAAAAATATTTTGAAAGAAGTGGTAAGCCACCGTTATTTTCATCCCAATATTCCCCTGTCCATTCATAATAGTGCCACTGACCCTTTTCAGAAAGGAGTAATAAAAACAACTTTTGAAATTGCTGACGGTTTGGAGAAGATGGGTCTAAAAAACATTGTCGCTTTTATTACTAAGGAATATATATCGCCAGAAATAATTAAAAAATTGGAAAATTATCATAATATTCGCCCGGTTGTTTTTGTAACCTATTCTTATTTGAATGGAAAATACGAAAAATTAATTGATGATTGTCGTTTAAAAAGTATGCAAAATTTAGCAAGTTCGAAATTAAAAAAAATTCTTTATTATCGCCCAATTATTGCTGGTGTTAATGATTCTGAAGAGATCGTTCAAAAAATAGTCAATTTAGGCAACCAATATTTTGACGCCATTGTGCGTTCAGCCCTTAAACTTGATTTGAATATCTTAGAAAATTTTGCTAAAAATGGGATCAGCATCCCAAAAGATTATGACGTAGGGATTAATTTGCATGATTCAATAAAAAGCCTATTGCCTAAAAGTCGCGAACGTATTGACCGTGTTTTAGCTAAAGGCAAAACCCCATTTTTTAAAAAAACTTCTTGTGCAATCAGCTTTTTATTTAAAAAAGCGGATTATAACACGCAATGGATTCGTCCGGAATTCTATTGTTCGCAGGCTTGTCCTAAAGCGCAAAAAAATCGTTGCCAAATAGCAAAATTTAGAAAACCCAAAGCGGAGGAAGTGCAAAAATTATTAAAACATTTGAATCTTAAAGCAAAGTTTGTTATCACTGAAAATAGCGTTATTTTACAAAGTAAGAGAAAATTTTATTCTGATATTAAATTTTTGCGTATGGCACTTAATTTTCCGGTGCTAGTTCGTGTCGGTAAACAAAAAATGACTGCCGAAGAATACGATCGAAAATATGTGAATATCGATCGTAAAGAAGTTAAAAAACAGATAAAAAAATTAGGTTACCAATAAATATCAAAAAATATTATTAAGTTATTTTTCCATCGCTTTTTGGCGTAGGTTTGCGGGCATTTTTTCAATTGCATAGCGGAGGGCGGTGCGGGGCATCAACTGCTTATTCTTCATAATATATTTAAAAACCTTTTCTTGGTGAGCTTGGCTTGCTACTTTCAGCATCCAGCCATAACCTTTTTGCACCATATCTTCCTTGTCTTTTAGGAGGATATCGGCAATAGCAAAAATATCATTTAAAAATAAACCTTTTTTTACCGGTACGATTAAAGAGACAGCGGCGGCCCTTCTTAGCCATAAGTTTTTAGCGCGCGCCCAAATTTTTAGTTTTGCTGAATATTTAGGATACATTTGTAAGAAATCGCCCACACTATGATTGCAAAAAGTGTCGCAGCTGGCCCAATTTTTAATATATTTATTGATCCAGCCCTCAAAAATTTTAAAATCGGTCGGCTTAAAATCTTTATGCTTGCTATAGCAAAAACGGCAAGCAATTAGTTCTTCTTCCAAATAATCGCTTTGCCACAACTTTTCGCAAATAGAGAAAACTTTTTCCTTGGGCCATTTTTTTATTTCTCCTAAACATTTTTTAGCAATTTTTTCTATCTCGACACTTTTGACACCATATAATTTCACCTCACCTTTAAAAAATCTTTTTTGGATTTTTGCAGATTTAGCACTTGCGGCTTTTTGTAAATTTTTCCTTATCTCTATTATGAAATTTTTTTCCATTTTTCTTATAGTATCTAATTAATTTAAATTATGCCACTATCATACTTGTCTGTACGAAAGCGGGATAAATGCTATAATGAAAGTGTTAAATATAATAGCTTATGATAAAAAACATTAATCAAGAATCAAAAGAATTGCTTCTTAAAATTTTATTAAATTTGAAAACCGAAGAACAAGCCCGGGAATTTTTGAACGATTTATTTTCTTCCGCCGAAGTTAGTGATTTGGCTCGTCGGGCAATGGCCGCTAAGTTGTTGTATTCTGAAAAAACATACCAACAGATTTATCATCTTTTAGGCATGGGCGCGAATACAATTACCAAAGTTCATTTCAAAACTAGGGGCAACAAGGTGTTGAAAGAAATAATTAATGAGTTAAGATAGCATAAATTTTAATGATTGTTTCCACTATCATACTTGTCTGTATGAAAGCGGGATATCGCAGTTGTTGAGTTAAGGTTTAATTTTGTTTTTTTTTCTTAAGTTCGTCTCGCAGTTTCATCCAAATTTTACCCAATTCATTGCGGCCTTTTTTGTTTTTGCCCCAACCCCAAAAACTATCTTTGGGTGAATCTTCCACAATCAATAAGTTCTTGGTCTGCAATAATTTTCTCATCACATAAGGATTTTGTTTTAATTTTAAGCGCAGAATTTCTTCCATATTTTTTAAATCATCATCTCTATATTTAGAAAAGTCTTTACTTTTGTATTGTTGAGCAATTTTATAAGCGTCATCAGCCGAACGCGCTTTTAAAATTTTTTGCACCACTTTGGCATCTTTGCCAATAAATCTGGAAGCCTGGTAAGCATGTTCGGAAGTGGGCCAAAGTTTGCCGCGCCATTTCACCATAAAACTGGAAAAATTGGAAAAAGGATAAAACTCTCGTTCGTAAAACCCAATTATTTTGCCTGAAGTTTCTAATTGTGGATCTCTGTTTTGCATATTATTTTTTAGTTTATGCTTACAATTTTAATTCAATTATGAAAAAAATACAAAAGTCCAAACATTTTTCTAAACTGATTGTTAACTATTACCGGTATATCTCTCTTGAGAAAAGATAGTTTGTATCCTATAATTTAAAAGTTAAGTATTGCTGGGTGGTGCAACTTGACCTGTTAAATAATCCAGCTGAAAAAATCTTTTACGGCTGGATTGCCAGGGGTATTTAACAGGTTAAAGCAGCATAAATTTTATATTGCGGGATCGTCTAACTTGCCCCGCCAAATTATGTCATATTTATATATTTTGCAAAACAGTTCGAAAAATTATTATATTGGTATTACAAATTTAACTGTTGAAAAAAGACTGAAAAGGCATAATAATGGTGATGTTTTTTCAACAAAATTTTATAGACCTTGGCGAGTTATTTATAAAAAATATTTTCCAACTTTAAAACAAGCTAGAATTTCAGAGAAAAGAATTAAAAGTTGGAAAGGAGGTAATGCTTTTAAAAAATTTCTTCTAAAAATTGCGAGATCGTCTAATGGCAGGACAGCGGTTTCTGAAACCGTAAATCTAGGCATCGTCCCTCACCAATTTATTCGGGGGTAGTCTAATGGCAGGACACCACGCTCTGAACGTGATAATCAAGGTTCGAATCCTTGCCCCCGAGTTTATTGGTGAGGGACGAGAAAATCCTAGTCCCGCAGTTGTCAGCGAGGGTGAGAAATCCTATCCTTGGCAGAAATGAAGTGGAGAGATGCTGGAGTGGTTTAATCCCGCCAGTTGGCGGGAGAAAGACTGATATTTGGAAGGATCGCATAGTTGGTCTAGTGCGCACGCTTGGAAAGCGTGTAGGTCAGCAATGGCCTCGAGGGTTCGAATCCCTCTCCTTCCGTTTATCCTGAGCGAAGTCGATAGAGATCTCTCTTCTTTTGTCAAACTAAACTAAAGAATTTATGAAAAATAGAAAGCCAAAAATTATTAAATTTTTAGCAGAAATTGAAAAAGCCAAGATAATTGAAAGGCAAATGTATTGTTCTGGGCTTGAGCGTAAAGAAAGCGACGCAGAGCATTCATGGCATATGGCAATGTTTTTAATCCTTTTTAAAAAAGAGTTTTCGAAAAAATATGATATATCTAAGGCAGTCAAAATTGCTCTGATTCATGATCTAGCTGAAATTTATGTAGGCGACATATTTGCTTTTGATGTCCAAAAGAGGAAAAATAAAATGCCCGAAGAGAACAAAGCTGCAAAAAAATTATTTTCTAAATTGCCAAAAGATTTGGATAGCGAATTACTAAAACTATTTATGGAATATCAAAACCAAACAAGCCCTGAAGCTAAGTTGGTAAAGGCATTCGATAAAATCCAACCAATTTTACAAAATATTGTTTCAGATGGAAAGTCTTGGAAAGAGCATAAAATTACCCTAAAACAGATTGATGATCTAAAAAGGCAATCTGTTGATTTTGATAAAGATACTTTGGAAATATATGAGTTGATTTTAAGGGAGGCAAAGAAAATTATAATTTAATTTTTCGATATTTGGTTTGCATGTTCGTTTCAAAAGTAATAAAATAAAATTAGTTTTTATGCAATTAGAATTTTTATAAATTCGTATAATATACAATTTATTACACGATTTGCGAAAACATTTCACATAACAACGTGTATCTGGCTACGTAAAATTGGCGTTAATTAAATCCTTAAGGAGTGCCAATTTTCCTCCGCCCAAATTTTCATCCCTTTAATAGATGATGATTTGGGTGGAGTTTAAAATATCAAGCGTCATCTGATAATCAAAATTATTCCGTTAAAGTTGGGATGAAAACTTCAGATACACGCAAACATTATGCAAAATCGCTTCGCTCTTTTGCATAATGTCGTCGGCTACGCCGTGTTCTGCTCGTCGCTAAAGTGACTTCGCATAACACGGTATATCTTAAATTTACTTACTAAAACTAAAGTTTTAGTCGTAAACTTCAGATATACCGACGACATTATCGGAAATAATCTCATATATGTGCACAATTGAACACGAAAAAAAAGAAATTGAATTTTGGAAAAATTCAGAATATGAGAGTCCATCTAATTTTTCAATCCAAATAGTTGCGCACAAGCTTGCTGAAGCAAGAATTTTTTTGGAAAAAATAAAAGAAAATGAACATTTTTTTAAAAACTCAAATTCCATTCTCGAAATAGGAGCAGGTCAGGGTTGGGCATCTTGTATTTTAAAAAAATTGTATCCATACAACGACATATACTGCTCAGATATTAGTAAATATGCCATTGAATCTTTAAAACATTGGGAGAAGCTATTCCAAGTAAAAGTAGATAAAGAAATTATCTGCAAAAGTTACAAAATACCCCTACCAGATAACAGTATGGATACAATTTTTTGTTTTCAATCAGCTCATCACTTCTGTAAACATCGTAAAACATTACAAGAAATTAACAGAGTTCTAAAATCAGAAGGTATTTGTATGTATCTATATGAGCCCTCCTGCAAGAAATATATACACAAACTTGCTTATAAACGAGTCAATGCAAAACGTCCACAAGTACCAGAAGATGTTTTAATCTACAAAAACATATTAAAATTCGCCAATGAAGCAGGTTTTCAAAAAAACAAAATAAAATTCAGCCCAATCCTGACGAATAGAGATCCGTTTGAAACAATTTACTATTGTATACTTAAAAAGGTGAAATTTTTACAAAAATTATTGCCATGTACAGCAGATTATTTTTTCCAAAAAAATATATGAGATTACATTAGCTAACAAGCACTATGCGGCTCCAGTTTGCTTTTACTCGTTCCGTCTATATCCGATGGTGTTATATACCTTCGGTATATTTTACTACCGTCAAACATCGCATACGTTGGAACGTTATGTGAAATAAATATTATTAATTATATCTAGACAATACTAATAGAATTCATTTTATCGCCGACTGCGATATTTCTAACTACGTCCATGCCGCTGATCACCTTACCAAAAAGATTATAGGGTTTAGCTAAATTTTCAAGTTGAAGATTTTCATTTCAAATGGATAAGCTTTATTCAAAGTGTTGACTTTTTAATAACTATGCAAAAGTTCATTAACATATTGGACTCTAAAGTCCAATGAAAGTAATCTTTATTGGTAAAGGTATTGTGGGTTATGGTAGGTATATGAAATATGCCAATATTGTCGATCACCCACAAAAAGAAACG
>Ga0265297_10000960_pt1 | contig 74772 bp, 75 predicted proteins | sample Munlanlwell13791_FD_192502 | JGI IMG/M metagenome (GOLD analysis project Ga0265297, IMG submission 192502) | Leachate microbial communities from a municipal landfill in Southern Ontario, Canada - Leachate well 137-91 | ecosystem: Engineered > Solid waste > Landfill > Unclassified | place...
ACGAACGACTCAATCCTTGAAACTACGAGCCACCGCCTTGTTTAGAGCGAGGCAAACCGTTACTTGTAACTACAAAAAAATGACAAATTTTACACAGAATTAATTTAATCATCCCTTATATGCAGAATTGGCCGCCGATAATAACTGTTTCTTCTAGTTCCTTTACCTGCAAAGAAACTCCAGGAACAAGCAGCTTGCCGGCGCGAACACTAAAACGTCTGGTTGACAATCGCGCCTATTGCGTAGAAGCGATGTCCGAAGGCGCGGCCGGTTCGGTTTATACGGAGTTTACTTATACGACGCTAAGCGATAGCCAACTTATTGTCGCCAAATTTACCCTGCGTTATCCGCAATGCGATAATTATGATGACCCGGCGAAAACTATTTGTAAAAATGAACGCGAAACTTTTGATTTGGACGGTGTTATAGATAGAATCGTAAAAACTTTAAAATTTATTAATTAATCATAATTTTTAATCTTATGTCTCAAGATCAAAAACCAGACACCATTTGTTGCCAGGAATTTAATCCCGCCCTCTGGGACAACAAGTTCCAGCATTGGGACAAAAAACTTTTTGTCCGTGGTAATATTAGGCAGATTTTTCATTTGCCTCTAAACATGGGTAAAGTTTATCCGGCGATGTGCGCTAAAATAGAAGCGGCCGGCGCGATGCCGCCCGCAAGCGAATTTTTAGGCTTATTCTATGATCCTTCGCCCTGGAAATCCGAAGCGTATATGACCGTCACCAAAGAAGTGCCGGGTCTGGAAAAAGCGGAACTCTCCGGTGATTTTTATAGCCGCGTTTTTGACGGCCCTTTTCGCAACATTCCCAAATTTTTTAAAGAAATACAGGCGGACGTCAAAAACCATCAGAAACAAGTGGGCAAAGTTTATTTTCATTATGCTTACTGTCCGAAATGTTCAAAAAAATACGGCCATAATTATATCGTCGCTTTCGCTCAAGAAAATTAAAATAAAAAGTTAATTTTCAACCTTATGTTTACTTTAGCATCCTTGCCTTTTTCGACCACGGCTTTAGAGCCGCATATTTCCGAAAAAACTCTAAATTTTCACTACGGTAAGCATCACCAAGCCTATGTTGATAATCTCAACAAATTAATTGCCGGCACCGATTTAGAAACTGTAAAATTAGAAGACATTATTTTAAAAACCGTTGGCAGTCTGGATAAGGCGGCGATTTTTAATAATGCCGCCCAAGTCTATAACCATACTTTTTCCTGGAATAGTCTGCGCGCTTTAGATCCGACTAAAGAGCCGAGCGGGGAATTATTAACCTTGATTAATAGTTCCTTTGGTTCGCTGGAAAATTTCTTGGCCGAATTTAAAGCCGCGGCCGTTTCCCAATTCGGCAGTGGCTGGGCTTGGCTGGTTAAAAATAACGATAAACTGGAAATCGTTAAAACCGCTAACGCCGATACGCCCTTGGCGCACGGCCTGAAACCGCTTTTAACAATAGATGTTTGGGAACATGCGTATTACCTAGATTACCAGAATCGCCGCGCCGATTACGTTGACGCAATTTTAAAGAACTTAATGAATTGGGATTTTGCTCAAACTAACCTTAATTAATTACCCTCATTTTAAAATCCGACCTTGTTTATAAATTATGTTTAAGAGAATAACGTCAATCAGTTTTGTTTTAATGATTAGCGTCTTAATTTTTGGCGCTAGTTTTAACTTGGCGCAAGCGGCGACTAATTTGCGCGGCCGGATTTTACTTCAAGTTCAAGACGTGGGTCAAGCTTGGTATGTCAATCCGCTTAATTATCAAAGATATTATTTAGGGCGGCCGGACGACGCTTTTAACGTTATGCGTTCTTTGGGCTTAGGCGTTTCTAATACCGATTTAGCTTTATTTTTTAAGAGCGTTCCACCGCGTCTCGCCGGTCGGATTTTACTTCAAGTCCAAGATAAGGGTCAGGCCTATTATGTTGATCCGGTGGAATTAAAATTATATTATCTCGGCCGACCCCAAGACGCTTTTAACGTGATGCGCGCTCGCGGGTTAGGGATTACGAACGCGGATTTAAATAAAATTCCCGTGGCCAGTGTTAGCCTAGATGCTAATAAGGCCGCTACTATTACTAGTCGCCTCGCGCGCTTTGCTTTTAAATATCAGAATACTTATCGTGAAATATTTTTACCGCTCTCCGCCAGTTTATATCAGGCCTACCTGACTTCGCCTAAGGTTTATACTTATCCGGTTAATAATCCGCCTGCCGATGTCCGCGAAGCTTTTTATGGTTTGTTTTTAAAATTAAAGGTTAACGATACTTCTTTAGACGATATTATCCAAGCGGCGCGGCTTTTAGCCGTGCAAAATAATTGGGGCGAAGATCAAACCGCCGAATTTATTTTAGCCTTGGTTCAATATATTCCTTATGATAACTCTAAGGTCGTTAATGATTTAAATACCGATCCGTTTTATCCTTATGAAACTTTATATCTAGACCGCGGGGTTTGTTCGGATAAAACTTTTTTAGCGGTGGCCCTATTGCGTAAACTAGGTTATGGCGCCGCGATTTTAGATTTTCCTGACATTAATCATACTGCCGCCGGAATCGCCTGCCCGACCGATGTTTCTTTGAACGGCTCGGGTTATTGTTACGTAGAAACGACAAATTATTTCCCCTTTAGCGTTATCCCGCAAAATATTAACGGGCAGGCCACCACGACAAATGAATTCGTCAATTTATTTGATCCGACCGGTTTAGGAAAAATTGAAATTCGTCAAAGAACAACCGGCAAAATTTATCAGGGCGCGGCCGCCGTCTATAGCCAAGTAGACAATTTAAAAACCTTAAAAGCCGCTCTTGGCGCCGGTCAAACTGAACTTGATACTTTAAATGATTTAATTACCAGCCAAGAAGCAAGTTTGAATAATTTAAAAGCGCAAATGGATGTTTATCAAAATAATGGTCAAATTTCGCAATATAACGCCTTGGTGTCGAATTATAATGCTTTAGCTGATAAGTATAATAGCAATTTAGCCCTTTACCGCACGAAAGTGGCGACCTTTAATGACCAGGTAGTGGCCTTTAATCAGGCGACTAAGAGTTTCTATCAACAATAAAGACATAAATAAAGACATAAATCTTGACAAGCCGGCGAATTTCCTCTATCTTATATAACAGAGGTTTGGCCTCTAAAAGCAACCTCTTTTTATTTACTAAATTATCATGCTTCCATGGCTTCTGGCCATTATTTTCTTCCCTAATATTAGGGCGGGGAAGCAGACGTAAAAAAGAAAAACATATGGTAAAATTACCACGCATTGAAGACATGCTTAAAGCCGGCATGCACTTCGGCCATCGGACCAACCGCTGGCACCCGAAAATGAAGCAATTTATTTTCACTTCAAAAAACGGCGTTTATATTATTGACCTGAAGAAAACTCAGGAAAAACTGCAAGAAGCTTTGGAATTCATGACGAAGCTCGTTCAAGAAGGCAAAAGCATTCTTTTTGTTGGTACTAAAAATCAAGTTTCCGAGCCGCTTAAAAAGATGGCCGTGGAAATTAATCAGCCGTATATTGTCGGCAAGTGGCTGGGCGGTTATTTGACTAATTTTGCGATTGTTAAAAAATCCGTCAAAAAGTATTTGGATTTAATTGAAAAACGCGACGGTGGCAAGTTAGAGAAATACACCAAGAAAGAAAGATTGAACTTTGATCGCGAAATTAAAAAACTAGAATTGCGCGTCGGCGGCTTAACCAGTTTGAATAAATTACCAGACGCTTTATTCGTTTGGGATATCAAAGAAGAAGAAACGGCCATCAAAGAGGCGCAACAGAAGAATTTACCGATTATCGCCATTTGCGATACCAATGTTGACCCCGAAGAAGTCAATTATCCGATTCCGGCCAACGACGACTCAACTAAAACTATTAAACTCATTTTAGACTCGATTAAGAGCACTCTCTTAGATCTTAAAAAAAATTAAAAAATTAACAATATGGAACTCATTAAACAACTCCGCGAGATGACGGGCGCGGGTATGGTTGATTGTCAAAAAGCTCTGAAAGAAGCCGACAACAACTTAGAAAAAGCCGTGGAAATTTTACGCAAGAAAGGTATTATGAAAGCCGCTAAACGAACCGGCCGCGATACCAATGAAGGCGTAATCAAAGTTGGCGTGAATGACGCCAAAACCGAAGGCTATATCGTGGAAGTCAATTCCGAAACTGATTTTGTTTCGCGTAACGAGAAATTTCAAACTTTTGCCGATACAGTTTTGGATGTTGTTAAAACCCAAAAACCCGCCACTTTAGAAGCCTTATTGGCTACCGCAATGGCGAACGGCACCGTTCAAGAAAATTTGGATAGTTTAAGCGGGACAATCGGTGAAAAATTAATCATTAAGCGTTTAGAAATCATTACCGGCGCGAGCGTCGCGGCTTATTCGCATTTAGGCGGAAAAATTGGCGTGTTGATTGCCTTAGATCAACCCGATAAAAACGAATTGGCTAACGAATTAACGATGCAAATTGCCGCTGCCAACCCGAAATATATTTTATCTTCCGAAGTAGACGCGGCGGAGTTAGCTAAGGAAAAAGAAATTTATAAAGAACAATTAATCAAAGAAGGCAAACCGGAAGCCATGGTTGATAAAATTGTCGACGGGAAAATGGGTAAATATTATTCTGAAGTTTGCTTAATTGAACAGGAATATATTAAGGATGACAAAAAGAAAGTTAAAGATATTTTAGGCCCGGTTAAAGTTCTCAAATTCGTCAGATATTCTCTCTAATAACCTTAACCCCGGTTCGGCCGGGGTTATTGTTTTAAACAAATGTTGATTGCCCAAGTACAATTCGCTCCCTGGGATAAAGTTTATAATTTTTCCCTGGGTGAGATAAAAGTCGTTTTAGGCGATTATGTTGTTGTGGAAACCGAACTGGGAACGGAACTCGGAAAAATCACTTCTATTTTAACTGACGATAACACCAAGCTTAGCGGCGACGCGCGGGAAATAAAACCAATTTTACGTAAAGCCGGCTATGACGATGTCGCGAAACTGCCAAATGCCGAAAAGAAAGCCGAGGCTTTAGAATTTTGTAAGGAAATGGTTAAAAAGCATGATTTACCAATGAAATTGGTGGATGTCCATTTTTCTTTTGACGCCGGGCGGATTAATTTTGCCTTTATTTCCGATGGTCGCGTGGATTTCAGAGAATTAGTCAAAGATTTAGCCGCGCATTTTGGCGTCAATATCCGTTTAACGCAAATCGGCACGCGCGATGAGGCTAAAATTACCGGTGATTGCGGTCCTTGCGGCCAAGGTTTATGTTGCCGGGGGTTTCTAAAAGAATTTTCTTCAATTACCTCGGAAATGGCCGAAACCCAACAAGTTGTCCATCGCGGCTCGGAACGTATTTCCGGAATGTGCGGCCGCTTAATGTGCTGTTTGTCTTATGAATATGAAGGTTATAAGGAAATGGCCGGTCAGTTGCCGCCGATTGGCACTAAGGTAAATGTTGATGGCACGCGCGGTGTTATTGTCGGCCATCATATTTTAAAGCAAACCGTGGATGTTAAGATTTCGGCCGAAAAAGAAGACGAACGCGATATTATTATTGAAGTAGATATTAACCGCCACAATAAGAAAAAATAAACTTTTATATAATTTAGAAAATCGCTGTGGACGGCGATTTTTTTGTTTCAAAATTAGCCAACTTTTAGCGATTGAGCAAAAGCTCACTCTTTGCTATAATTGGTTTTACCCACCGTCTTTAGATTATTTTTAGAAAAACTTTAGCTTAGTTTTATGAGCCGCTAGTTATAATTAGGAGATTAAAAACTAATTATAATTTTCGGCTTTAATTATCTTGATAGGTGAATTAAGTCGATAATTGCCTCAATTATGAAAAATGGCCGACGGACAACTAAAAAAGTAGAAAAACCGGTAACTAGGGATTATCTAACAAATGAGCTTCAAGTGGTTACTAAGGATTATCTAAAGAATGATCTTCAGGTAGTCACTAAAGACTATTTAATTAATGATCTTCAGGTAGTCACTAAAGACTATTTAATTAATGATCTTCAGATAGTCACCAAGGATTATCTGTTAAATGATCTTCAGATAGTCACCAAGGACTATCTGTTAAATGATCTTCAGATAGTCACCAAAGATTATTTAGAAAAAGAGCTTCTGGCGACCCGGAAATATGTTGATAAAAAATTTGACGAGCAAAACGATCGTAATTTAAAGTATTTCGCCACCAAAGATGAGATGAAGGAAGAATTTAGGAAAGTCAGAGAAGAAATGATGACTAAAAAGGATAAAAATGAAATCATGACTATTTTAGACTCTATCGTTAAGACCCTAATTGATATTAAAACGGAATTGGCTGCCAATGTCGGCGCGCATGAAAGATATGACGAAAGATTTAATGACCACGAGGAGCGCTTGCGCTATTTGGAGGCTTGCCCGGTGATGCGGTGTTAAGTTTTAGTGACCGGTAAAATTGTTTTAACAGCAAAATACTAGTTAAAATACGCTCCGGGAAATCCTCGGAGTGTATTTTTAGTTTTTATCTAAAATATGCTATAATATCTTGGTAATAATTTACTAATTTTTGTGGTTTATATGAAAAAAATCAATGTCGCCATTAATGGCTTCGGCCGCATCGGCCGGGCCGCTTGGAAGGTCATTTGGATGCGTTTTCCCAATCTAAATGTCGTAGCTATTAATGACTTAACCGATCCGGAAACCCTAGCCCATCTTCTAAAATTTGATTCCTGCTACGGAACAACCAATCAAAAAATCAGCGCTACTAAAGACGCCTTGATTATCAATGGCCAGAAAATTCCGGTTTTGGCGATTAAAGACCCGGTTCAACTCCCCTGGAAGACTCTTAAAGTTGATGTAGTTTTAGAATGCACTGGCCGTTTTACTAACAAAGAGGATTTGAGCTTGCATCTGAAAGCCGGGGCTAAAAAAGTGGTTTTATCCGCTCCCGTGAAAAAGGGCGGTGTAAAGACGATTGTTTTAGGTGTTAATGAGAAAAAAATTACTCGCACTGACAGTCTTATTTCTTGCGCTTCGTGCACAACTAATTGTCTGGCGCCAACCACCAAGATTATTAAAGATAAATTCGGCATCAAGAAAGCAATCATGACTACGGTTCACTCCTATACTGCCGATCAAAATTTAGTGGACGGGCCGCATAAAGATTTGCGACGCGCTCGTGCGGCTGCTTTAAATATAATTCCGACGACCACTGGTGCCGCCATTGCCACGGCCGAAGTGATTCCGGCTTTGAAGGATAAATTCGACGGCTTATCAATGCGCGTTCCGACCTCAGTTGGTTCTTTATGTGACACGGTTTATGTTTTAAGTAAGAAAACAACGGTTGAAGCGGTGAATCGAGAATTTGTTAAAGTCGCGCGCGGTAAAATGAAAGGCTTAGTTGAAGCCTCAAATGAAGAGTTGGTTTCTACTGATATTATCGGTAATTCTCATAGCGCGATTATTGACTTAAAATCTACTAAAATTATTGGCGGCGACTTATTAAAAGTCATTGCCTGGTATGATAATGAATGGGGCTATTCTAACCGTTTAGTGGAATTAGTTAATTATTTAGGAAAGTTTATTAAATAAATTTAATAATATGAGATTAAACAATAAGGTGGCGGTTGTTACCGGTGCTTCTTCCGGTTTAGGTTTAGCAATTGCTAATTTGTTTATGGCAGAAGGAGCAAAAGTAATTTTTGCCGACCTTAAAGAAGCCGGCTTAGAACTTGATGCCGCGAAAGCCGTTTTCATTCACTGCGATGTTTCTAAAAAAGAAGACGTCGAAGCGCTTATGACCGCGGTCATGACTAAATTTAGTCGTTTGGATATTTTTGTTAATAACGCCGGTATTGATTCTTCCGGCGGTATTTTAGAAACCACCGACGAAACTTGGGAAAAAACCTTAGCGGTTGATCTGACCGGCGTTTTCTACGGCACCCGCGCGGCCGGGAAATTAATGAAAGAAAAAGGTATTAAGGGTTCAATTATTAATATTGGTTCTATCGCCGGTCTGGTTGGTTTTAACAATACTTTAGCTTATGGCACGGCTAAGGGCGGCGTTATTCAGTTAACCAGAGCGGCCGCTTTGGATTTAGCGCCTTATGGAATTAGAATAAACGCGATTGCCCCGGGTGTTATCGCTACTAATATGACTAAAGATTATTTAAACAATCCTGATTTTAAAAAAATGGTGGAGACCAATACCCCCCTTGGTTATGTTGGCGAAGCAAACGACATTGCTCAAGCCGCCCTATATTTGGCCAGCGATGATTCTCGCTATGTTACCGGTGCAATTTTACCGGTTGACGGCGGCTGGACAGCCAGATAAACATAAAATTTATCAACCGGAATAATGACTAAAAAAACTAACATCCTCAAACAAATTGAAAATGCCGGCCTAGTCGGTCGCGGCGGTGCATCCTACCCGACCGCGAAAAAATGGGCGGCCGTGAAAACCGCTTTGGCCGGAAAAAAAAGCGGTTATATTATTGTTAATGGCGCCGAGGGCGAACCGGGCGTTAAAAAAGACGGTTATTTAATTAAGCATTATCCGGAAACGGTTTTAAATGGCGTTTATTTGGCCGATCAGTTTTTAGGCGCAAATAAAATAAAAAAAGTTTATTTCTTTTTGAATAAAGAATATTTTCGCGATTACGCCCCTGGTTTAAAAAAAGTTTTAGCGATTAAAAAATATTTAGCCCTCGGCCGGAAATTAGAATTTATTATTAAGTCGGAAGTTTTGTCTTATATCAGCGGCGAAGAATCAGCCCTTTTAAATTTAATTGAAGGGAAGAAAGTTAAACCGCGGCTTAAACCGCCCTTTCCAACGACGCACGGTTTGCATGGTCAGCCAACTTTGATAAACAATACGGAGACTTTTTATGATGTTAGTTTGGCTAGTCAGGAAAAGTATCGCGGCCAGCGTTTTTATACTCTAAGCGGCGCGATTAAACGCCCCGGGGTTTATAGTCTGCCGGCGCAATTAAGTATTGAAGAAGTTTTGCGTCAAACCAACAATTATCCGCTTAATAAATTTTTTGTTCAGGTGGGCGGCGACGCCAGCGGCGAAGTTCTAAATTCTAATCAGTTAGCGGCGCCGGTTGAAGGCGCCGGTTCAGTCATGGTTTATGATGAAGCAAAGACTTCCCGGCATAAATTGCTTCAATATTGGTTAAAATTTTATTATGAACAAAGTTGCGGTAATTGCACGATTTGTCGCGAAGGCAGCTACCGTTTGTGGGAAATTATTAACGCTAAAAAGTTTGATAAGAAACTATTTTGGGATTTACTAGAAGGCCTAGAAGAAACTAGTTTTTGCGCCTTAGGCCGTTCGCTCCCCGTACCAATTAAAAGCTATTTTAATAATATAAAAAATTAACTTTAATTTTATGGAACAAGAAAAAAAACCAAAGTTAACGCCGGTCTTCACTCTTTTGGAATCGGCGATCAAAACTTGGTGGAAAAATTTAAGAAAAATTATTGGTGTCTATATTTGGGGGCTGTTTTTGGCCATCATCCCGCTGGTAATTGTTTTAATTTTCTTTGGTTTAGCCGCCTGGCTTGACCAAAATAGTGCTACAAGTTTAAGTTTTAAGATTGTACTTGGCGTTGTGACCGCTGTCGGTATTTTATTGGCTGTTTATTTTTCCATCCGCGCTTATATGGGTGTTTTTCTGTTGGTAAAAAAAGATTATCAAGGCCAGGAATTAGAAATCTTTAAAGAAACCAAAAAATTATTCTGGCCCTACTTAGGTTTAACGATCTTAACGACCGTCCTGATTTTTCTTTGGGCTTTGCTTTTGATTATTCCCGGTATTATTTATTCGATTTTTTATTCTTTTGCTGTCTATGCTTTCTTCTTTGAAGATAAACGGGGAATGGCCGCGATTCGTCGTAGTTTTAGTCTGGTCAAAGGTTATTGGTGGCCGGTTTTCGGTCGCCTTCTGGTCTTAGGAATAGTCTGTTGGATCTTTTTGATGCTGATCTCTATCCCCCTCGGTCTTAGTGATGACCAAAGCGTTTTCTATCAAATTTGGAACATTTTTATCCAAGTAGTTAATTTCTTGGTCGGCCCGATTGCCTTGTTGTTTTCCTACCAAATTTATCAAGATTTAGTTAAACTTAAAAAATAATGACACTAAAAATTAATGGTCAGAAAATTATTGGCCAGTCCGGCCAAACGATTTTAGAAATTGCCCGACAAAACGGAATTAAGATTCCGTCTTTATGCTCTCATCCGGATTTAAGCGTTAAAGCCAACTGCCGGATTTGTGTTGTAGAAATAAAGAACCGGGCGCATTTGGCGACCGCTTGTTCAACTTTAGCCGAAGAAGGGATGGAAATAAGCACGGATAGCCCGCGGGTCAAAAAAGCCAGGCGTTTGAATATTGAGTTACTGTTTGCCGCGCATACTCAAAGATGCGCTGATTGTTTGACGCGGTATAATTGTGAATTATTAAACTTGGCGCGGCGTTATCAAGTAAATACCGCTCGCTTTAAAAATCGTAAAAGCCAAAGAAGGACTTATCGGTTTGCGAAAGCTGTGGAAATTGACGGAACGCAGTGTATTGATTGCCAGAACTGCCTAGAGGCTTGCGACCGCCAGGGAATAAACTATCTGAAAATGACCGGCCAGGGCATTAATCAGGAAATCGTGCCAGTGAAGGATAAAAAAATCGCTTGCGTTTATTGCGGGCAATGTACTAATGCTTGTCCGGTCGGTGCCGCTCAGGAACAACAGGCTACTCAGGACGTGGAAAAAATTATTAAAGACAAAACTAAAATTGTTGTGGCGCAATTCGCACCGGCCGTGCGTGTTTCTCTGGGCGAAGAGTTCGGTCTACCCTATGGTACTAACTGTGAAGGAAAAATTTATACGGCCTTAAAAAAATTAGGTTTTAATTATGTTTTTGATGTTAATTTTGGCGCCGATATTATTACAATGACCGAAGTCGAAGAATTCTTAGAACGACTTAATAATAAAAAAGCGGTTTTACCGATGATGACTTCTTGTTGCCCGGCTTGGGTTGCCTATGTCGAGTTTTATCATCCAGAATTAATTCCTAATTTAACGACCGCCCGTTCGCCGCACATTCACTTGGCCGGCACGATTAAAACTTATTTCGCCAAAAAGAAAAAAATTGATCCGAGAAAAATTTATGTAGTCTCCATTGTTCCTTGCACCGCGAAAAAATATGAAGCTGCTCGACCGGAATTGAGTCTTAAGGGGCGTTCGTTAGTTGATTATGTTTTAACAACTCGCGAACTAGCTTATTTAATTAAGAAAAATAATTTAGATTTTAAAAAATTACCTGCTAGCGGCGGTGAAAAACTATTTAATGCCGGTTCCGGCGCCGCCGCTATTTATGGGGCGACGGGTGGCGTGATGGAATCGGCCTTAAGATCGGCAGCCTCTTTTTTGTGCGAGAAAGGGAAAAATCCGCTTGACGATAAAAATTTAGAATTTAAGGAGGTTCGCGGCCTGGCCGGCCTTAAGGAAGCGTCTCTGACTATTTCTGGCCGCAAGTTAAGTGTCGGCGTGGTTAATGGTTTAGGAAATTTTTCTAAGGTTTTACCACGTTTAAAGAAATATCATTATCTAGAGGTTATGGCTTGTCCCGGAGGATGTTTAGGCGGTGGCGGACAGCCTATCCCGACTACTAAGGCGATTCGCGAGGCCAGGAGTCAGGGAATATACAAAATTGATCAAAAACGAGCCGTTCGCCGGGCGCATGAAAATAAGACTATGGTGGCGTATTATAATTGGGTGAAGGACAATCATTTATCTGCCCAAATCCTCCATACTAAGTTTAAGCCCAGTCAAGGTTCAACTTTAACGACAGCTAAGAGAAAAAAAGAACCCAATTTTTATTAAGTATTTTTAGCACCGCCGGTTTAAAATTTGTCTTTTTATTATTTAGTGTTAATATATTAGCGGCCTATTTTATTAAAGGCAATTTAGTAACGATTGTTGGTCAAGCGATATGATTCCTGGTTATATTAAGAAAATAATTAAAGATTTACAGGCCTCGGGCTACGAGGCCTATATTGTCGGTGGTTGTGTCCGCGATATTTTAATGAAAAAAGAGCCGGTCGATTGGGATGTGACGACTAAGGCCCGCCCCGAACAAATTCTGAAAGTTTTTAAAGACGCTAAATATGAGAACACTTTTGGAACAGTGCTTTTGCCGATTCGTTCGGTCGCTAAAAAAGATGAACTTAAAGGTGAGCTAGAAGATGTCGTAGAGATTACCACTTATCGCAGTGAGCAGGGCTATTCGGATCGCCGTCACCCCGACACGGTTCGTTTTGAGACCGAACTGGATAAGGATTTAGAGCGCCGTGATTTTACAATTAACGCCCTCGCTCTTGATCCCGAAGATCATGAAACAATTATTGATCTCTTTGGCGGGCAAAAAGATATCAAAGCCAAAATCATTCGCGCTGTCGGTGAACCCAGTGATCGTTTTAAAGAAGATGCTTTAAGAATGTTACGCGCGGTGCGCTTTAGTGCTCAACTCGGATTTGAACTAGAACCAAAAACCCAACGAGCAATTGTTAAATTAGCCGGCAGTTTAAAATTTGTTTCTAAAGAAAGAGTCCGTGACGAGTTAATCAAAATTTTAGCTTCTGAGCGGCCGGCCGAAGGAGTTTTATTGCTTCATGATTGTAAATTGTTACAGTATATTCTGCCCGAATTAGAACAGGGCATCGGCGTCAATCAGGATCGTCATCATATTTATCCGGTTTTCAAACATAATATTTTATCCTTAAAAAATTGTCCCAGTGCTGAGTGGCCGGTTCGTTTCGCCGCTTTACTGCATGATGTCGCTAAGCCAAAGACGCGGAAAATTATCAAAGGAATCGCCACTTTTTATAATCATGAATATTTAGGCGCGAAAATGACTGACAAAATCATGGATCGTTTGCGATTTTCAACAGCCGATCGTTTACGTGTTGTCAATTTGGTTAAAAATCACATGTTCTATTACAATGTCGGCGAAGTGACCGCCGCCTCCGTGCGTCGTTTAATCGTCAAAGTCGGTCGGGAAAATTTGAAAGACTTAATTGATTTGAGAGTCGCCGATCGGCTCGGTTCGGGAACGCCCAAAGCCATGCCCTATAAGTTGCGCCACTTACAATATATGATGGACAGCGTTCAAAACGATCCGGTTTCCGTAAAAATGTTAAAAATTAACGGTGATGATTTAATGAAAGTCTTAAAAGTCCAACCCGGTCCGAAGATTGGCGCTATTTTAGACGTATTATTGGGCGAGGTTCTTGAAAATCCGGATTTAAATGTGGCCGCCGGCCTTAAAGACCGCGCTCGAGAATTAGATAAATTAAATTTAGAAGAATTGCGCTTGAAAGCTAAAGAAGTAATTGCGGAGAAGAGAATTGAAGAAGATAAGCAAATTAAAAAACAATATAAAGTTTAATTAGACGTCTTTCCGCATTTAAAGCGGAGTCGCCTGAAAAATTATGAAAAAAACCTTGTTCTTGGCGGCAATTTTCTTAGTTGCCCTGAGTGTCTCGGCCTGCACTCTTTCAAAAACCGGGCCTGATAATAAGGAAGCAGTCATGCCCCTGGATAATATTAGTGACGAAAATAAAAATTTAGTTGACGACCAAAAAGTTGTCACGCCGACGACCGAAACAACAGCTGCCACTGACAGCTTGGAACAAACTACGGTGCCGCCGGTTAATACTAACAATAATATGATTGACCCGAGTAAGTTTACCGATTTAGCCAAAGAATATTCTCAAGCGCTGATTAAAACCAGTCTCGGGAATATTACGGTTAAATTCTATGCCGAAGATGCGCCTTATACCGTTAATAACTTTTTGAATCTCGCTCAGGCCGGATTTTATAATGGTATTAAGTTTCATCGCGTTATCAAAGATTTTATGATTCAAGGCGGCGATCCTTTAAGTAAGGGAACCGATACTTCAATTTATGGCACTGGTGGTCCGGGTTATCGTTTTAAAGATGAATTTAATACTCATCAGTTAGTTCTAGGCAGTTTGGCGATGGCTAATTCCGGTCCGAACACTAATGGTTCGCAATTTTTTATTGTAACAACCGAGGCGACCCCTTGGTTAGATGGCAAACATACTAATTTCGGCGAAGTGGTCGGCGGCTTGGATATCGTGAAAAAAATTGGCAATGTCGCGACCGGCGTTAATGATCTGCCTACAACTGATGTCGTCATTAATAGTATTGAGCTTTTGAAATAAGATAAAGTATGAAAATATATCTAGATAATGCCGCAACGACTCGCCTTGATCCGCGCGTTTTCGCGAAAATGAAGCCGTATTTAACGGATAAATACGGCAACGCTTCTTCAATCCATTCTTTGGGGCAAGAAGCCTTTTTAGCGCTCAGCCAGGCTAAAGAAAAAGTAGCCAGGGTTTTAAACGGCGAAACCGATGGCGTTATTTTTACTTCCGGCGCGACAGAAGCCAATAATTTTATTATCAAAGGCGTGGCCCGGGCTAATAAAAGTGCCCAGCGAAATAAAATTATTGTTTCGGCGCTGGAGCATCCTTGCGTGCGTGAGTCCGCTAACGAATTGGCGCGCGAAGGATTTAAAGTAAAATTCATTCCGGCCAATCCCGAAGGTCTGATTACCCCCGAAGCCTTAAAGAAAGTAATTGATGAGGAAACTATTTTAGTTTCCGTCATGGCGGTTAACAACGAAATCGGCACGATTCAAGATATAAAGACACTGGCGAAAATCGCTCATGATCATGGCGCCTATTTCCACAGCGACGCTGTTCAGGCGGTGCCGTATTTAAAATTGGACATTAAAAAAATGGGTCTTGATTTTTTAAGTCTGTCCGCTCATAAAATTTACGGCCCGAAAGGCGTGGGCGTCGCCTATCTTAATCGGGATATAAAAATAAAACCGCTGATTGTCGGCGGCGGACAAGAAGATAATCTTCGCTCCGGCACTTATAATTTACCGGGCATTATGGGCTTGGCCTTCGCTTTAGAATTGGCTTATCAAGAACGAGCGGCTTACCTTAAGAAAGTAAAGACCTTACGTGATTATTTTTGGAGAAGAATAAAGCAGGAAGTCTCTGGAATTAAACTAAATGGCAGTTTAATTAAGCGCGTACCGGCTAATCTTAATATTATGTTCGGCTCAATTGAAGGAGAAGCGATCTTGATGGATTTATCGCATAAGGGAATTTATGTTTCAACTGGTTCGGCTTGTTCAGCGACTAATCTTCGCGCTTCTTATGTCTTAAAAGCGATTGGTTTGGATAAGAATTTTCTAAACAGTAATATTCGTTTTTCCTTAGGTCGTTTTAATACTAAAAAAGAAATTGATTATACGATTAAATGTTTAAAAGAAACCGTTAGGCGGCTAAGAAGTTTTAGCCCGATCAAATAATTATAAAAAAATCGAGGCGGCCGTTCAAATAAACGGTCGCCTCTTTTTTAATGGAGTTAGTGGAAATATTTTCCGCAAAACCAACCCAAGGAGTAAAGAATGGCCCCGGTGATTAGGCCGATGGTAATGACCTGAGTGCTACTAAAAAATATAATATCAAGTTGCGTTAACGCTGCTAGAAATATACCAACTTCAACCATTATTAACGCTAAAAAAAAGAATAGCGTTTTAGGGATTGGAATCGAATATTTCCTCCATTTTTCAGCCAAGACCGCTCCCAAAACTAAGGAGACCAGGGCGACGCCGAAAATTAAAGCAAAAATTCCAGCGGCAAACGTTAGTGCGGCAATTACCAGAAGGGTTACTGGTAAAACGGAAATTCTGACAGATTTTTTCATATTTTCAGGTTTTAGATGTGGTGATGAAAAAAATTAAAAGGACAATTCATTGTCTTTTGACAATTAAAGTATATTAGTATAAAATAGACCTTACGTCAAATTTGTGAGAAATTAATCTTTATTATATAATAAATTTACTAATTCATTACTATTTAATTATATGGCACTTAATTATACTAAAAAAACTCTTAACCATTTTTTGAAACCCAGAAACATTGGAAAGATTAAGGGACCTGACGGTTATGCCCAAATCGGCAATATGGTTTGCGGCGACCAGCTGGATTTTTTTCTAAAAGTGGAAAAAGGGAAGATTAAAGATGTGAAATTCTTGTCTTTTGGTTGCGCCTCTAATATCGCCACCGCCTCGCTTTTAACTGAAAAAGTTAAGGGCCTGACAATTGCCGCCGCTAAGAAGTACAATTGGAAAAAAATTGTTAAGGAGTTAGGCGGTTTGCCTAATCAAAAAATTCATTGCTCGGTGATGGCGGTGCAAGGGCTTCAGAAAGCAATCGCTAATTACGAAGAAACGCAAAGTAAAAAGGTTGTCAAAAAAAAGCGCTGAACAAAAAACACTCCCTGACGGGAGTGTTTTTTTGCTGTATTCTCAATCGATCAGAGTTTAATTAAAATCTCTTTTCTAGAGGACGAGCCTCGTTAACAACGATTTTGCGTCCATCTAATTCTTGATTGTTGTACATCGCAATCGCATTATCAGCGTCAGCATCATTTTCCATCTCGACGAAACCAAAGCCTTTAGAGCGATGGGTCATGCGATCGGTGATGATTACGGCGGACAAAACGGTGCCAGCTTTAGCGAAAGCATCCGCTAAACCTTGCTCGGTCGTCTTGAAAGACAAGCCGCCGACAAATAACTTTTTCATTTTGTTTACGTTTTTACAAACTTAATTAATGTAAGACGACCTTTTTTTAAAGAAAAAGCGGATGATTGGTCCGCGTCTTCTTTTAAAATAGCTTACCTATAAATAAGTATAGCCTATTTCAATTAATAAGTCAAGGGCTATTTCTAGCTCTTTTAAATAGCCAAACAAGTCTGGATTTTTGCTAATTAAGTTGACTTGTTGCCTGTTATATAGTAATATTTTTTATTCTCCTATTTTAGATACTTTTGTATCTTTGTTCATTATAAAACTCAATAAAATATTAACCCAAAAACACCTTGTTATGAAAAAAATTCCAGAAATGCCAATTTATCAGTTAAGCACCGCGACCGCCATCTCGTCCGTTGACGGACGTTACAACGAAAGAACTAATGAGCTTGCCAAATTTTTTAGCGAAATGGCCTTAATGCGTTTCCGCCTCTTAGTCGAGGTGGAATGGCTAATTTTCCTGTCTGTTGTTGTCAAAGTAATCCGGCGGATGACTAAACAGGAAAAAACTTTCCTCCGCAAACTCTATCGCAATTTTTCCGAGCAGAATTTTTATGGAATCAAGCGTCTGGAAAAAACCACCAATCACGACGTTAAAGCGGTTGAGCTTTGGCTGCGACAATCTCTGCAAAAAACTTCCTTGGCCGATTTAATTGAATTTGTTCATATCGGTTTAACTTCCGAGGATATTAACAATACCGCTTTTGGCTTTATGCTTCGCGGTGGAGTAAAGAGCTTATTTTTGCAGTACTTCAGAGTACTAGCTGAACTGCAGAATATTATTTCCGTAAATGCACATGTCCCCTTACTGGCGCATACTCACGGCCAGCCAGCTTCGCCGACAACGATCGGTTGGGAAATGAAAATCTATTTTGAAAGACTGTACAGCTTATTTGATGAATTAGTCGGTTCGGAGCTGTTAATCAAATTCGGTGGGGCTACCGGCGGGCACAATGCCTTGTATGTCGCCTGGCCCAAGATTAATTGGCGCAAGTATTCCGAACAGTTTGTTAACAAATTGAATCGGACGGAAAATCATGATCATCGTTTTTCCCTGACATTCTCTTTTAATCCCTATTGCACGCAAATAGAAAACCATGATACCTACGCCAAATTGTTTGGTGTTATTGAGCGGGCGAATACGGTTCTTATTGATTTTAATCGCGACATGTGGACCTATATCTCCATGAAAGTTTTTATAGAAGAAACCAAAGAAGGAGAAGTCGGTTCCTCAACCATGCCCCACAAAGTCAATCCGATTGACTTTGAGAATTCCGAAGGTAACCTTGGTATCGCCAATGCCTTATTTCGGCATTTTTCCGAGAAGCTGCCTATTTCCCGTTTACAGAGAGACTTGACCGATTCCACGGTCATCAGAGTCTTCGGGACAGCTTTCGGTCACAACCTGGTCGCTTTAAAATCTTTGGTTAAGGGTTTGAAAAAAGTTTATGTAAACACCTCGCAAATTAAATTAATGCTGGATGAGAACTGGGCGATTTTAGCCGAACCGATTCAGACCATCCTTAGACGGGAAGGAGTAAACCAGGCTTATGATTTGCTGAAAGACTTAACCAGGGGGAAGGCGGAGATAGATCAGCGGGCGTTGAATGTTTTTATTTATGAGATTGCCAAAGAAAACAATTTGACAAAAGAAGTCGTCGAAGAGTTAAAATCCCTGTCGCCGCATACTTACCTTGGTAACCGGGATATCGATTAAATTCCTGACGTTCCCATAATAATCCTATAATAAAAAAGACTGTTTCTTGAGGGAAACAGTCTTTTTTCGTATAGCAATTTTTTAGATGTTTACCTTAACCCCCGGACTCATGGAAGAGGAAATACTGACATTCTTAATAAAGGTTCCTTTGGAAGAAGCCGGTTTTGCTTTTCTGACTGTGTCAATCAAAATTTGGTAATTTTCCACTAATTTTTTAGTATCGAAACTAACTTTGCCGATAACGGTATGGACATTGGCCGTATCGTCGTTTTTAAAACTTATTTTTCCTTTTTTCAATTCCTCAACCGTTTTGGCTGGGTTAGTTGTCACAGTGTCATTCTTGGGTGAGGGCATTAAACCGCGAGTGCCTAAGATTTTTGCAATCACTGCTAAATTTTTCATTAAAGCCGGTTCAGCAATCGCCACCTGGAAATCGGTTTTTTCGGTTTTTTTAATCTCCGCGATTAGTTCTTCGCCGCCGACAAAATCAGCGCCAGCCGCTTTAACTGCTTTCTCGTTTTCCGAGGAAACGAAAGCCGCAACTTTAATGGTTTTGCCAGTGCCGTGCGGCAAGCTGACCGCGCCGCGTACTTGTTGGTCGCCTTTTTTAGTATTAATTCCTAAGCGGAAATGCGCCTCTACAGAAGCGTCAAATTTAGTTTTGGTTAATTTTTTGACAATTTCCAAGGCCTCTTCAATCGGATAATTTTTTAGGCGATCATAGATCGCGGAATGGTCAACCTTTTTAACTGTTTTAACAACTTTCTCTGTTTTTTTACTCGTTTTTTTAGCAAGCTTTGGAGCTGCTTCTTTTTTTTCTTTAGCCATAGTTTTAGTCGTGGTCAAACGCTTGCTTTTTAATTCAAGCTCCCACAATTTATGTTAATTATTTAATTTCTACGCCCATTTGTCGGGCGGTACCGGTAATAATATTTTTCGCCGCTTCTAAATCGTTAGCGTTTAAATCGGGTAATTTAATTTTAGCGATTTCTTCTAGTTGAGCGTTAGTAATTTTACCGACTTTTTCGGTTAAAGGTTTGCTCGATCCCTTCTTAATACCCGCCGCTTTCTTAATTAATTCCGCGGCTGGCGGGGTTTTCAAGATAAAGTCATAACTGCGATCTTCGTAAACTGTAATTTCCACCGGGATGATATCACCCATCTTATCTTTAGTTTTATCGTTAAAACTTTTGCAGAATTCGGCGATATTCAAACCGTGTTGACCCAAGGCTGGACCAACGGGTGGCGCTGGATTAGCTTGACCGCCAGCAATTTGTAATTTTATTTTAGTTTTTATTTTTTTAGCCATATAATTAATTCAAGAGTTTAAGAAGCTTCACTCTTTGATTTTATTAATTCGGGATTTATCTAGATTTTTTTAATCTGTAAAAAGTCTAATTCTACCGGTGTTTCGCGACCAAACAGGGAAACGGAAACCTTAACCTTGCCCTTGGCTTCATCGACCGCCGTCACTTTGCCTTCCATGTTTTTAAATGGCCCTTCATTGATTTTAACCGGGCTGCCAATGACCACGTCAATTTGAAATTTAGGATCTTCTACACCCATTCTCTTTTGCAAAGCTTTAACCTCGGCTTCGCCAATCGGCGTCGGAATGGTGCCGGTACCGATAAAGCCGGTAACGTTCGGCGTGTTTCTGACAATATACCAAGATTCGTCGGTAACCATCATTTCCACCAGAATATAGCCGGGGAAGATTTTTTCTTCGACAACTTTACGTTTGCCGTTTTTAATTTTAATTTTTTTCTCGGTCGGAATCAAAATGTTAAAAATTTTGTCTTCCATATCCAAGGACTCCACTCTCTGCTTGAGATTCTGAGCGACATTTTCTTCGTAACCGGAATAAGTATGAATAACATACCAGCGGCGGCCTTGATTTAAAAGTTGCTTGGCCATAAATTTTAAGAACTAATTTCTTAATTATCTATTAAAAATAATTTGAAAACCTTGAGTATAAATATAATCTAAAAGGCCTAAGAACAAAGCTACGCCAATACTAATCCCAATGACGAGCAAGGTATAGTTATAAGTTTCTTTTTTAGTCGGCCAAGTGACCTTTTTCATCTCAGCGACTGATTCTTTAACGTAATTCGTTAATTTATTCATATTAGCTAAAATAGGTATTTAAAAATGACCTCTCCGGTCACTTTGTTTATCTGTCTTTATCATACAAAATAGGCCGAATAATGTCAAGCCCCGCTTCGTCGAAGCCAAGGGCCGGCAATTGCTTTTTAGCTTTAAACACGATACAATAATATTAAGCTAAAAATTAGTTACATTTTTTATATGGTTAGCCCAAATTTAATAAAACGCGACGAAGGGAATTTGCCAGTGGAGATAAATAGTAACGCCAAGAAATTGTTTCAGGTAATTTATAGCGAGCAAACTAAAAAAGAAGAGCGAGATGAAGATATCGCCCGCATTCGGGTTTCCAATCTAATTTCTCGGGTGGCTTTCTTCTATGAAAAAGTCAGGAATGCCGTTGATTATGAAGAAGAGCATTTGTTGCGCAAAAACGCGATCGCTCGGATTCTGCGCCGCCAAGTGATGATTGAAGGCGTCCTTAAGGAAACTGATAGCCTCGGTATTGCCGAACATCTTTTAGTGGAGCTTATTCGCGCCAGTTATTTGCCAAACAATAAAGTTCCGGAAACAAAAATTAGAGAGATTGCCAATCTCTTGGAAAAATATATTCGCCTGAAAAATTATTTTGTTTTGAAAATTAACGCCGCTTTATCTTTAAAAACAGATATTAACAAAGCCAAAGATTTGTTTAAGGAAAAAAATAATTTAGTGCGTTGGCTTCTAACTTTGGCCGCCTGTGAAATCGAGGAGAATTTAGCGCCGAATCGCGTCAAACAGATTATTGTTAATAACATGTTTGACGTTTTGTCTAAAGACCTCGCTCTGCCGCCGAATCTGCCCTATGAAAAAGATCTGGAAATTCAAATATATTTAAGTATCGGGCGGACTTTTTTAAAGTTAGATCGAGACATGCTCAGTTTCGTTTTATTTAAATATTATAATAATGATTGGTCCGACTTTAACAAAAAACAAACCTTTACGGCCGCTGAAGACGGACAAATCAGGAAAATTGCCGACGGAATTGAAGAGTTGAATAATTTAGTAGCTAAGCAATTGAATCACCCCCTGACGCAGCAATTAGACCGGATTGTTCGTCTCTATTCTTTATATTTTACGGTTTTGGCTGAGACCGTGGCCAATGACCCGACTAAAGTCTATAGCGATTTACAAAAAGGAGAAAAGAATTTTATCGCGGCGATTAAAAAAGTCTGTCATCAAAAATATAAAAAAGCCGGTGGCCGCCTGTGGCGCGCGGCCGGACGCAGTATTATTTATATCTTTTTAACTAAATCAATTTTTGCGGTCGCGATCGAAGTGCCGGCAATTAAGTGGTTCGGTGAAAGCCTTAACCCCTTGTCCTTGGCTGTCAATATTTCTTTTCCGGCCGTGTTATTGTTTTTGATTGTTTTTTTGACGCGGACGCCGCAAGACAATAATACTGATAAAATCATTGCCGGAATTAAGGAAGTTACTTTTTTGGGCCAGGAGAAAAAACAACCATTCGTTTTACGCCAACCGACTAAGCGCCACTTTTTAACCAGCGCGGTTTTTAATTTAATTTACGCCGCCTCCTTCTGTTTCTCAATTTTTATTATTATCAAAGCCCTCACTTTTATCAATTTTAACTGGGTCAGCATTACCATCTTTTTGTTCTTTTTGGCTTTTGTCAGCTTCTTCAGTATTATTGTCACTCGGGGCATCAAAGAGCTGATGATTATTGAAAGACGGGAGAATATCGGAACGTTCTTAATCGATTTATTTTATATGCCGATAATTTTGGTCGGTCGCTGGCTCTCTAATAATGTTTCTAAAATTAATATTTTTATTTTCATTTTCGATTTTATTATTGAAGCACCCTTTAAGGTTCTAGTGGAAATTGCCGAAGATTGGACAAAATATGTCCGGGAACGGCGGGATAATATGGAATAACTCTATGGCCAAATTACGCCTCGTCGCCACGCCGATTGGCAATTTGGAAGATATTACTATTCGAGCTCTGAGAATCTTAAAAGAGTCCGATTTTATTTTATGTGAAGATACCAGGGTCACTAAAAAATTATTAGATCATTATCAAATTAGCACGCCGACCATTTCTTATCATCAGCACTCCGGCGATTTGAAGATTGATAAGATTATTAGTTTGCTTAAAGAAGGGAAAAATTTAGCCCTGGTTACTGACGCTGGTACGCCTGGAGTGTCTGACCCCGGCGGAAAATTGGTTTCTCTAGTGCGCCAGGAACTTGGCCCAGCTATTTTAATTGAAAGTGTCCCTGGCGTTTCCGCTTTGACCGCGGCGGTATCTTTGGCTGGCGTCGGTTTTGATCGTTTTTTATTCTTAGGATTTTTACCGCACAAGAAGGGCCGGCAAACCGGGCTTAAAGAAATAATGGCCAGTGCTCAGCCGGTGATTTTATACGAGTCTAAGCACCGAATTATTAAATTATTACAAGAATTGGAAACGTTTCGCGGAGAGACAAATTTAGAAATAATGATCGCTCGGGAATTAACCAAGCTCCATGAATCTTTCTATAGTGGTTCGCCGACCAGCGTCTTGAAAGAAATTATGAAGGAGGCCCACAATTTAAAAGGCGAATTCGTTGTTTTAATTAGAAAATTATAAGTATGTCAAAATATTTCTACATTACTACCACCTTGCCCTATGTTAACGCTGATCCGCATATTGGTTTCGCGGCCGAGATTATTAAGGCTGATGTGATTGCCCGCTATGAAGCGCAGCGCGGGGCAACCGTTTTCTTTAACACGGGTACGGATGAACACGGCTTGAAAGTTTATTTAAAAGCTAGGGAAATGGGCTTAGATGTGCAGGAATATTGCGATTTATATTCAGCTAAATTTTTACCTTTAAAAGAAAAATTGAATCTTTCCTATACTAAATTTATTCGAACTACTGACCCGAGCCATCAGTTAGCCGCCCAGGAATTCTGGCAAAGGTGCGCGGCGAGCGGTGATATTTATAAGAAAAATTACCGAATTAAATATTGCGTCGGTTGTGAAATGGAAAAAACCGACTCAGAATTAGTTTCTGGTCGCTGCCCACTCCACCCCAACCAAGACTTGGAAATTATTGACGAAGAAAATTATTTTTTTCGTTTCTCCAAATATCAGGATAAATTATTGGCGCTCTATAAAAATAATCCCAATTTTGTGGTGCCCGTCAGCCGCCAAAAAGAAATTACCACCTTTGTCGCCGCTGGCTTGCAAGATTTTAGTATTTCCCGTTTAAAAGCTAAAATGCCCCACGGCGTGCCCGTCCCTGGCGATGAGGATCAGGTGATGTATGTCTGGTTTGATGCTTTAGTTAATTATATCTCTACCTTAGGTTGGCCAGAAGAAACCGCGGATTTTAAAAATTATTGGCCAGGCGTTCAAGTTTGCGGCAAAGATAATTTACGACCGCAGAGCGCGATGTGGCAGGCAATGCTCATGTCCGCCGGCGTCCCTAACTCTAAACAGATTTTAGTTTTTGGTTTTTTGACAGCTAACGGCCAAAAGATGAGTAAAAGTCTGGGCAATGTGATAAATCCTTATGAATTAGCGGATAAATATGGTGCCGATCCGGTTCGCTATTATTTACTCTCGGAAATCGCGCCCTTTGAAGACGGCGATTATTCCGACGAAAAGTTCCAGTTGCGCTATAACGCGGATTTAGCCAATGGTTTAGGTAATTTAACCGCTCGGATTTCTAATTTATTAGAAAAGAATGTTGTTAAAACCGTTTTAAAAGTTGATTTGGCTGATCCGGGGATTGTCAAAACCAACCAAATGTTTACGGCCAAAATGAAGGAGTGCCGTTTTAACGAAGCGCTCCAAACTCTCTGGGAGAAAATAAAAGAGTGTGATGAGGTTTTAACTAAGGCCGCCCCTTGGAAGATGACTGGCCAAGCAGAAATCACCGCGGTTTTAAAACCCTTGGCGCAAAATATTTTAAATTTAGCTTATTTATTAGAACCGTTTTTGCCAAGCACTGCCCAGAAAATCCAAGCGCAATTTCGCGCCGAACAAATTGTCAAAAACGAAGTTTTGTTTCCCAGATTATAATTAATAAAATATATGTCAATTTTTGACATCAGTTTAATTATCATTTTAGGTGGCTTTACCTTAAGCGGCCTGTTTAAGGGTTTAATTCGTTTGCTCGGGCACTTGGTCGGTTTAATTATTGGCGCTTATATCGCCAGTCATTTTTATTTATTGTTTTTTTCCTGGTGGCAGGGGATTTTTAACGGTCACGATAATATTGGCAAGGTAGCTTCTTTCATCGTTTTGTTTATCGTCGCGACCCGTTTAATTGATTTGGCTTTTTATTTGATTGAGAAATTTTTTAATTTTTTGGCGTTTATTCCAGGCAGCAAGTATATTAATAATCTATTGGGGGCGTTGTTAGGATTCTTGGAGGGCGCTTTATTTTTGGGTTTGATCATCTTCGTGGCTTCACGCTATTCTTTGATCGGTAATTTTTTCGGCAGTCAATTGACTAATTCGCAAATCGCCCCCTTTCTGTTAAAAATCGTCAAAATAATTTTACCGATTTTACCCGAAGCCCTTAAAGCCCTTAAGGCAATTATTTAAGTAAGCGGAGTTCAGGTTTAGCTATGATTTATTTAAAAGTCCAACTTAATAATCTTAAGCCGGCCATGATCAGTTTTATCGCCGGCTCTTTAAAAAAGGGCCAGGTTTTAATTATGCCGACTGATACTATTTACGGCCTAAGCGCGCTCGCCGATGACAAAAAAGCGCTCCGGCGAATTTATAATTTGAAAAAACGCGATTTTAAAAAACCGTTAATCGTTTTGATGAGTGACTTGGATATGGTAAAAAAATATGCCGTGGTGTCGTCTGAACAGGCCAAAAAGCTTCAAGAAGTTTGGGGGGAAAACAAGCGTCCAACCACGGTGATTTTAAAAAATAAAGGGAAATTGCCCAAAGAATTGGTAAGCCCCTCGGGCGGTCTGGCACTGCGGTTGCCTAAAAGTATTTTTTTGATTAAAATATTAAAGGCCTTAAAGCGCCCTCTGGTTTCTACGAGTGTTAATTTAAGGGGGGAGTCACCCCTCGGTGATCCGCGAGAAATAGTTAAGTATTTCCCGAAGAAATCACTCCAACCGGAGTTAATAATTACGACTGGCAAGTGCCGGCGGACCAGACCGTCGCGCTTAATTGATTTACGAGACGCGGCCCGGCCGCTTATTTTAAGAAAATAACCATAATGATATGATTAATAAAAATATTTTTAAAAAAATCGGTCCGGGGGTGATTCTAATCATCATCTTAGCAAGCACCTTTTACGCCGGCGTTTCCTACGGTAATAGTAAAAATAATTCGTTCAAAAATCGAACTTTAGCTTATTCACCTGAGGCCGATAGTGCTACCGCTACCAGCCCAAGCGAGATGATTGATTTTAACTTGTATTGGGAAGTGTGGGACAATTTAAAAACTAATTATGTTGATAAAAATAAAGTCAAAGATCAAGACTTGTTTTACGGTTCTTTAAAAGGTTTGGCGGCGGCTGTCGATGATCCCTATACGACCTTTATGGATCCTAAAACCGCTAAAGAATTTACCGATGATTTGGCCGGTACTTTTGAAGGTATTGGCGCAGAGGTCGGCATGCGTAATGATATTGTTACGATAATTGCCCCTTTAGACGGCATGCCGGCGCAAAAAGCGGGCTTGCGCGCCGGTGATAAAATTTACGCCGTTGATTCTAAGACCACGGTTGGCTTGACCGTTGATGAAGCAGTTAAATTAATTCGCGGCCCCAAAGGGACTAAAGTTGTTTTAACGATTATTAGGGGAACGGACAAACCGAAAGATATTACGATTACTCGGGATGTTATTTTTGTGAAAAGCGTTAAAACTGAATTGCGCGCCGACGGTATTTTTGTCATCAAAGTCAGTAACTTTAATGATGATACAGCTGGACTGTTTAATGACGCGGTTAACACCGCTCTTTTGAAAAACCCGAAAGGCATAATTTTAGACTTGCGCAATAATCCGGGCGGTTATTTAGACACGGCCGTTGAAATGGCTAGCGAATGGATTGAAGCTGGGCCGATTGTTGCTGAACAGCTTAATAACAACCGTCGCAACGAATACGCGGCCGCCGGCCACGCTCGTTTAAAAGATTTTCCGACGATTGTTTTAGTTAACGGCGGTAGTGCCTCCGCTTCTGAAATTTTAGCCGGCGCTTTAAGGGATTATAAAAAAGCGACGCTAGTCGGTGAAATGACTTTTGGTAAAGGCTCGGTTCAGACTTTAAGAGATCTAAGCGACGGCTCGGCATTAAAAGTAACCATTGCTCATTGGCTGACACCGGCCGGTGATTCAATTAATGATAAAGGTATCAAACCGAATATTGAAATAAAATTAACCAGCGCGGATGTTGAAAAAAATTTAGATCCGCAGTTTAATAAAGCTTTGGAATTATTGAAGGCCAAGAAGAAATAAAAAGAAGAGGCAGCCCGTAGCTACCTCAACCTGTTATTTTTAACCTTCTTCTCCTTCGTTGGCGCTCAAAATATCGTCGTATTCTTTTACATAAACTTCTTTAAGTTCATTCAGGAAGTTGTCCTTGTCATGAATAAGAATATGAATTACTTCCGAATCAGTCTTATTTCGGTAATCAGTAACAATCAGGTTGGCTGTTTCTGGTAATTCATTAACGATGAATTGAGCAACCTTTTTTAGGCTCTTAAAAATAGGAGCCTCAAGGTGTTCGCCTTCGAGAAAAAATTTTGTGCCGCCATTTTCTCCGGCACTTGTTAAAATTAACATTGTTCCTCCTCTTTTTGTGGCACTTTTCGTGCCTTGTTTGTACAAATTTAGTTATCTAGATAATTAATTTATATCATAATAATATTTAATTGTCAATATTTATGTCTTTGGCTAAAAAATCAGTAAAAAAAGAGAAAAAAGAAAAAAAGGAAAAGAAAGAAAAGTTTCCAACCAAATATATTTTTGTGGTTGGCGGCGTAATGTCCGGCGTTGGTAAAGGAGTGACCACCGCTTCTATCGGCCAAATTCTTCAAGCACGCGGTTATAACGTTAGTTGCATCAAAATGGATCCCTATATTAACGTTGACGCCGGCACTATGAATCCCGTTGAACATGGGGAAGTGTTCGTGACCGAAGACGGCGATGAAACTGATCAGGATCTTGGTAATTACGAAAGATTTTTAAATAAAAATATTTATCGGGAGAACTACATGACTACCGGCCGAGTTTATCAAACAGTTATTAATAAAGAAAGAAATTTGGAATATAAAGGGAAATGTGTTCAAGTCGTGACGCACATCCCTCAGGAAATTCGTAACCGGATTGAAAAGGCTGTTAAAAAGACCAAAGCAGAAATCATGATTACGGAAATCGGCGGCACGGTTGGCGAATATGAAAATTTAGTGTTTTTAGAAGCGGCCCGGGTAATGAAATTGTATCATCCCCAGGACGTGTTGTTCGTGATTGTTTCTTATTTGCCGATTCCTAGCAAAATCGGAGAAATGAAAACCAAGCCGACCCAGCACGCGATCCGCGCCTTACAAGGCGCCGGCATCCAACCCGATTTTGTTATCGGCCGTAGTGAAAGGCCGTTGGATCAGCACCGGAAGGATAAATTATCCATCAATTGCGGCGTGCCGGCGGAAAATGTTATTTCCGCTCCCGACGTGGAATCAATTTATGATATTCCGCTTAATTTTGAAAAAGATCATTTGGGCGAAAGGATTTTGGAAAAATTCGCTTTGCCGCTTGGGAAAAATGATAATAATCATGAATGGAAAAAAATGGTTGTCAATTCAAAAGTAAGCTCGCCAGTTGTTAATATCGGTATTGTCGGCAAGTATTTTGCTTCCGGCGATTTTTCTTTGGGAGATTCTTATATTTCCGTAATTGAAGCGGTTAAGCACGCGGCTAGCCAGAATAAGTGCAAGGTAAAAATCCACTGGTTGAGCGCTGAGGAAGTTGAAAAAGATATAAAGATTTTAAAAGAAATGGACGGGATTATTGTGCCGCAAGGCTGGGGCGGCCGCGGCGCGGAAGGGAAGATAAAGACCATTAAATATTGTCGGGAAAACAGCGTGCCTTATTTCGGTTTGTGTTACGGCATGCAAATGGCCGTGATTGAATTCGCGCGCCAGGTCGCTAATTTAAAAGGGGCTAATTCCGCGGAATGCGATCCAAAAACAAAATATCCAGTAATTCATATTATGCCCGATCAAGAAAAATTAATTGCCGAAAAAGGTTATGGCGGGACGATTCGTTTAGGCGGTTGGCCTTGCAAAATTAAACCGGGAACGCATTTCGCCAAAGCCTATGAGAAATTTACGCCCGCCAAAACCGTGTCCGAACGGCACCGCCACCGCTATGAATTTAATAATGAGTATCGGGAAATGTTTGAAGGTTTAGGTTTGACGGTGGCCGGAACTTCGCCGGATGGAAAAATAGTGGAAGCGATTGAAATTGCTAACCATCCCTTTTTCATCGGCGTCCAATTTCATCCCGAATATATCTCTCGGCCGCTCGCACCGCATCCTTTATTTGTCGAATTTGTTAGAGTCTGTAAGAATAAGAAATAAAAATTTTAAAAACAACTAAAATAGCTAAAAAACAGCCCCGGGTACTCGGGACTGTTTTTAGTAGAAGATATTTTTGTTGAGGAGATTTATTTTTTGGCTTTAACGGTTTTTTTAGCAGCTTTTTTCTTAGTTATTTCTTTCTTATCGGCTGCTAAAGGCATGACATTAACAATTTTGGAGGATTTTAGGGTGTTATTGAATTTTCTTAGTTTTTTGGTAGTAAATTTTACAAAACCGCCCTTAAGAGCGAATAAGGTATCGTCTTTACCGATACCGACATTAAGGCCGGGGTGATATTTAGTACCGCGTTGTCTGATGATGATTGCACCGGTTTTTGCCCATTCACCATCGGTTATTTTAACGCCTAAGCGCTTGCTTTCTGATTCGCGGCCAAGGGAGGTAGACCCGGCGGCTTTCTTATGTGCCATATGGATGTTTGACACCTAAAATGCTAGCCAGAAGACTAGCACTTTAAGGCTTAATTTAAGTTTTATTGTTTTAATATAACAAATCGGTCGTAAATTGTCAAACCCGTATTAATAGCCCACTTTCCAACCGATTTCTAGCCCCTAAAAATAGTTTTAATTTTTTTTAAATATGCTATAATAAAGACATAAAAATTAGCTAAAAAATTAATAAAAAAGTATATGATAAAAGTGGACCAAAAAAAGTGCATCGGTTGCGGCTTATGCGCCGGTTTATGCCCGGAAACTTTTCGGATGAATGATGCTGGAAAGTCGGAAGTCATAAATGATCAAGTTACTCCTTGCGCTAAAGACGCGGCCGAACAATGTCCGGTTGAGGCAATCATCGTTAAATAATTCAAGATAATTTAAATAATATGGCGGGTGAGAAAATTATCGAGAAACCTCAAAAAGAAAAAATAGCGTCGGTGCCGGTAAAAATAGAAAAGCCAGTTAACCTAGAAACTAAAGTCGAGGCCGCTTTAGCGACTCCCGCTAAGGCGGTTGAGACCCCCAAACCCTTGGAAAAAAAAGGCGAGGGGAATATTGTCGCCGCTTCAACCGCGCAAACTTATCAAAAACAACGTGAGCAGGCGATTGATGATATTTTGTCAGAAGGCTTGAACGAAGTTTTTTTGAAAATGACACCGCCGCAGCAAAAAAAGTTTAAAACGAGCGGCGAAGAAACCGTCAAAAAAATTAACGAGCTTTTAAATAAAACAAAAGTTAATGTTAAAAAAATTATTGATTTAATTAGAAAATGGTTGAAATTGGTGCCTAAAGTCAATAAGTTTTTTTTGGAACAGGAAGCGAAGATTAAGGCGGATAAAATTATGCGTTTAAAAAATAAATAAAATCTCATGATGGAAACAGAAACCATCTTTAATGTTAGCTATGTTGTCTGGCTACTTGGCGGAATATTAGCCGTGATTTTTATTTTATATTTAACTCGCTATCTGATTAAATTATTTGGTTTTAGCCGACGCCATTTTAAACATAAGATTTTTTTAATTCGTTTACCCAAAGAAAAACCTAAAGATGAAAATAAGGATACTTCTGTTCAACAACTTCGCGAGGAGATTGCCAAGGGAGAAACTATTTTCGCCGGGATTGGCGGACTCCGGGCGCAAAACGGCCTGAAAGATTGGTTTTTAGGCCGAGATGATCATTTTTCCTTTGAAATCGTCGCTCGCCACGGCCGAATTTACTTTTATTTTGTCGCGCCGATTAATCAAGCGCTTTATTTAGAAAAACAAATTACCGCCCATTATCCCGAGGCGGTGATAGAAGAAGTTGAAGATTATAACGCTTTCAGGCCGAATGGTTTTACCGCGGCCGGTTACTTAAAGACTAAGAGTCGTTTTGTCCTGCCTCTTAAGACTTATTTGAAGATGGAAGTTGACCCCTTAAATTCCATTATTAACAATCTCTCTAAATTGGAACATCATGAGAGTATTGCTATTCAATATGTCGTGCGCAGCGCGGCGGCCGCTTGGCATCGTTCCAGTAAGCGCGCTTCTTATCATATCCATCATTCGGGTTCGGTTTATAAAGGGCTACGCGCCAGTAATCCTTTTTGGGCGATGTGGTATGCGATTGTGCCGCCTAAAGATAACGTCAGCCAAGAACAAAAAAATAGCGCCAACTATAAACGTTTAACCGCGGTTGAAGAAGAAATGCTTAAAGCCATGGAAGAAAAGAATCTTAAAGCCGGCCTGGATGTCAATTTGCGAATTGTTGCCTGCGCTAAGACTAAAGAGCAGGCTAATTATTATTTGGAAAATTTGGCTAGCGCCTATAATGAATATAACAACTATAATTACGGCAATAATTTTTCGCATATTGCCAAGAGAAACCAAAAAGAATTAATTGCTGATTTTATTTATCGCCGTTTTGACGAAAGCCAGAGTTTTTTACTTAACACTGAAGAGTTAACAAGCATTTTTCATTTTCCGCTTAAAGGAACAGAAACCCCGAACATTATGTGGCTAACTGCTAAAGCCGCGCCGGCGCCAAGTAATCTGCCCGACGAAGGTATTTCTTTGGGAGAAAATTTTTATCGCGGGGTGAAAAAAGAAATTCGTTTAAAACGCTCCGACCGTCGTCGCCATACCTATATTATCGGTAAATCTGGTACCGGGAAATCCGTGCTTTTGGCTAATTTGGCGATTCAAGACATTCAAAACGGCGAAGGCGTTTGCGTACTTGATCCGCACGGCGACTTAATTAGTGATATTCTAGAACGAATTCCACCCGAACGCGCCGAAGATGTTATTATCTTTTCACCGGCCGACCTGGAACGTCCCCTGGCTTTAAATTTATTGGATTATGACCCGCGTTATCCGGAGCAGAAAAGCTTTGTCATTAATGAGATGATTGGTATCTTTGATAAACTCTATGATTTAAAAGCGACCGGCGGCCCGATGTTTGAGCAGTATATGCGCAATGCCATGCTCTTGATTATGGATGATCCTAGTTCCGGGTCAACCCTGATGGAAATTCCGAAAGTTTTGGCCGATGAGAATTTTCGTAAATTAAAATTAAGCCGTTGCCAGAATCAGACGGTCGTTGACTTTTGGCGTAAAGAGGCAGAGAAAGCCGGCGGGGAAGCGGCCTTGGCTAATATTGTTCCTTACATCACTTCTAAGCTCACCGCCTTTATTTCTAACGATATGATGCGGCCGATTATTGGCCAACAGAAGAGCGCTTTTAATTTGCGCGAGGTAATGGACCAACAGAAAATTTTATTAATCGATTTACCCAAAGGCTTGGTCGGCGAAATGAATGCTTATCTTTTAGGGATGATTCTAGTGGGTAAAATTTTAATGGCCGCCTTGAGCCGCACCGATATGCCGGCGGAGAACCGTAAAGATTTTTATTTATACATTGATGAATTTCAAAATTTTACGACTAAATCGATTTGCCAGATTCTTTCTGAGGCGCGCAAATATGCTCTAAATTTGATTATTGCGCATCAGTATATCGGCCAGTTGAGTAAAGGGCAAGATGAAGAGATAAAAGACGCGGTTTTCGGCAACGTCGGGACGATAGTGAGCTTTAAGATCGGCGCTGAAGACGCGGAATTTTTAGTGAAAGAGTTTGCGCCTGTTTTTAACGAATATGATTTAATCAATATTGACAAAGGGACAGCTTATATTAAACTGTTGGTTGATAATAGCGCGACGCGGCCGTTTTCACTTAAAACTATCTGGCCTTTATTGGGCGTTAAACGAGCGGAGATAGGAGAAAAAATTCGGTCTTTAAGCCGCTTAAAATACGGGCAGAACGTTAAATTAATTGAGGCGGAAATTAGCCGCCGTTCTAAATATTAAAATATGTCGACTTTGTACCGTAGTTATCGTCCGCAGAATTTTTCCGAAATTTTAGGACAAAATCACATTAAAATAACTTTACAAAACGAAATTAGCGCCGGCCGGATCGCGCAGGCTTTTTTGTTTTGCGGACCGCGCGCCGTGGGTAAAACAACTTTGGCGCGGGTTTTAGCGAAAGCGGTTAATTGTTTGAACCGAGTCGATGGGCAATATGAGCCTTGCAATAATTGCGCGAGTTGTAACGGCATCGCGCTTGGTAAGAATTTGGACGTAGTGGAAATTGACGCCGCCTCGAATACTGGCGTGGATAACGTTCGTGAAAATATTATCGCTTTTTCACGTTTGGCGCCGGCTAATTCTAAATTTAAGGTCTTTATTATAGATGAAGTGCACATGCTTTCTCTGTCCGCCTTTAACGCGCTTTTAAAAATCATTGAAGAACCGCCGGCTCATATTATTTTTATCTTATGCACGACGGAAATTCATAAAGTGCCCTTAACGATTATTTCTCGTTGCGAGCGTTTCGATTTTAAACGGATTAGCGTTTCTGATATCGTTAAAAAGTTAACGGCGATTGCGGCGGCGGAAAAGATTGAAATCGATCGCGAGGTTTTAGAGGCGATTGCCCGGCGAAGTGGCGGGCACTTACGCGATGCGGAAAGTCTCTTGGGACAGATTTTTTCACTCGGCGATAAGAAAATCACGCTGGAGCAAGCAGAGTTGGTCATGCCGCATTACAATAGCAATGAAGCGGTTGATTTACTTGATTGTTTAAGCCGCAAAGATGCCGCTAAAGCGATTAATTTGGTTAATTCTTTGGTAGATAGGGGAGTTAATCTTAAGAATTTTAATACGGAAATTATTAGCCTGCTCCGCCATTTGATTTTAAATAAATTAAGTGCTGGTTTAACGGCTAATTTAGGTTTGGATTTGGGAGAAAATTTAGAGAGGCGCTTAAATCAAATTGCTGATAATTTAAGTTGGGGACAGTTATTTTTGTTCACGCGGCGGTTTTTAGAAGCTTATAACGATAATAAGAATTCGCTCATTCTTCAGTTGCCTTTAGAATTGGCGATTGCCGAACTTTGTTTCGGTTCGACAAAAATGAATAGCTTGGTTGATCCAATCATTAGCGACAGGAATTCTCCGCGGAGCTTAGAAGCCGAAAAAGAAAGAAACGTCATTAAATCGGGAATAAGCGCCGAAGCGGATGTAAAAAAAGATTCTATTGTTAAAAAAACAGAAAATTTTAAGCCTAACTTTAGACTTGATTTAAGCCCAGAAGAAATCAAAGAAAAATGGCCGGAATTTTTAGTAAAAATAAAAAAATATAATCATTCTTTATCTTTTGTCTTGCAAAATTGTCAGCCGCAGGCCATCGTTAATAATGAATTAAGCTTGATTTTTAAATATAAATTTCATCAGGACAGAATTAATGATGCGGCTATTAAGAAGATTATTGAAGATACACTTCGGGAAGTTTTTGGTTGTCATCTGACCTTGACTTCGATTATTGATGAAAATTTGGAGATGAGACGGGAAGAAAAAGCGCCGTCACTAGCCGTTTCAGAAGAGAAGGGGGCTGTTTCTCAACTGCCCGATGAACCAAAAGCCGGCGGCCTGATTAATGATTTGCTTAAAACTTTTGGCGGCGAAATAATTAATTAATTTACCCGCCGCGGCGGGAAAAGGAAAGATATGTTAGACATAAAATTAATTCGTGATAATTTGGCCATGGTGAAAGAGGGCTTGCTAAAAAGAATGTCGGCGGACAAGCTTAATTTAGAAGCAATCATTGCTTTAGACGATAAACGACGCGAAGCCTCCATAATCTTGGAGAGACTTCAGGCCGAACGCAATAAAAATTCTAAGACTAAGCCAAGTCCGGAAGTGATTGCCGCTATGAAGCTACTAGGAGAAGAAATAAAGACCGCCGAAACGACCTTTAATCAAATTGACCAGGAATTAACTGAACGGCTAGCTGAATTACCGAATATTCCCGCTCTAGACGTGGTGGCTGGTGATAAAGAGAATAATGAAGTAATTTATACTTACGGCCAAAAACCAGAATTTAAGTTCAAACCTAAGGATCATCTAGAATTAGCGACTTCTTTGGGCTTGATTGATTATGACCGGGCGGTCAAAATGTCAGGTACGGGTTTTTGGTGTTATAAAGGGATTGGGGCGCTTTTGGAGTGGGCCCTTTTATCTTATTTTATTGATTTTCACGCTAAAAATGGTTATCAATTTTTAATCCCGCCTTTTTTGTTGACTGAAAAGTCCGCTTATACTTCCGGACATTTGCCAAAATTTCGGGATGATTTGTTTTGGACGCAAGATAAACTATGTTTGAACGCAACCAGCGAAATGATGCTCGGTAATTATCATCGCGAAGAAATTTTACCTTGGGAAAATTTACCTTTGAAATATTTTGCTTATTCGCCCTGTTTCCGTCGCGAAGGCGGTGGCTATCGCCAGGAAGAGCGGGGAATGATCCGCGGCCATCAATTCAATAAAGTCGAAATGTTTATTTTCTCCCGGCCGGAAGAAACTTGGAAAATGTTCGCCGAATTAACCAATAATGCTCAGAAGTTGATGGAGGGTCTGGGGCTGCATTTTCAGGTTTCTAAATTAGCCGCCGGCGATTGTAGCGCCGCCATGGCTAAAACTTATGATCTAGAAGTGTACATTCCAAGCATGGGAATCTATAAAGAAGTCAGCAGCGTGTCTAACGCCTTGGATTATCAGGCTCGTCGCGGCCAAACGCGTTTTAAAGATAGCGTGACTGGCAAAAATGAATTTGTCCATACCCTAAACGCTTCCGGCTTGGCAACCAGCCGACTGCTACCGGCGATTTTAGAACAAAATCAACAAGCTGACGGTTCTGTGGTTATTCCTCGGGTTCTTCGCCAGTATTTACCTAAGAGAATAAAGATTATTAAACCTTAGCTTTTCATGAAGAGAATTGCTTGTTTGTTAATTATCGCCTGGTTGTTCTGGCCGCTTGTTTCCCGAGCGGCAGTTTTAAAGAATACTTATCCTCGGCTGGCTAACTATTTTTTAAAATGGGAAATTAGTGATTCAGAAGCGGTTGAATTATCTAAATGGGATTTGTTAATTGTCGATATGGAGACAATTACTACTAGCCGCGCGCAACTTTTAAAAATTCGCGAAGCCAATCCTCAGATTATTATTTTAGCCTACTTAACGCCACAGGAAATAATAAACGAGCCGGATTCTTATAGCCAGGCTGTTTTGAGACAGGAATTGGCTGGTCATTTAAACGACGGTTGGTGGTTGAAAGACAGCAGCGGCAATAAAATTTCCAATTGGCCGGGAACCAGTCTTCTCAACCTAGCTAACGGCGCGACGACTGATGTTAATGGCTACCTTTGGAACGATTATTTGCCGGAGTTCGTTGTTCAAAAAATTAAAGGGGCCGGGCTCTTTGATGGTATCTTTTACGACAACATTTGGAACGATATCAGTTGGCTAAATAATGGCGATATAGACATAAATGGTGATGGGCAAAAAGAAAACAGCGAAACTTTGAATCGGCTTTGGATCGAGGGGGTTGAGAAAATACTGCTAAAAACCAAGGCCTTGGCCGGCGATGATTGGTTGCTAATGATTAATGGCCATACTTTTGCAGAGTATCAGAAAATAATTAACGGCTTAATGATTGAAAGTTTTCCTTCTCCTTGGGAAAATAACGGTTCCTGGCCAGACGCGATGAAAACTTATTCTCGTTTGCCCTCTGTTAATCTTCAGCCGTCTTTACCGATTATTAATGTCACGGACAAAAATCAGGCCAATTATCGCCATTTTCGCTACGGGTTAGCGAGCGCTCTGTTAGGAGACGGTTTTTACAGTTTTGATTATGATGTTACTAATCATGGTCAGACTTGGTGGTATGATGAGTATGATCTTAAGCTCGGTCCGGCTCAATCACAACCTTATAATTTATTAAACGCCTCCAGCTCGGAATTCAAGGTCGGCTTATGGCGACGTGATTTCAAATATGGAACGGCAATTGTTAATTCTACTAATCAAGAACAGCGCTATGTTTTTTCTCGCGAAGAACTGATAAAAATTAAGGGAGGGCAGGATTTTTCATTTAACACCGGTTTAAAAATTAACTATTTGAAATTAGCGCCACAAGACGGAATTGTTCTTTTAAAAAGTAGTAATTTGATTAAAGATAGCGCCTTTACTAATGGTTATTTTTTTCGGGTTTTCAGTTTTGCCGGCCAGCAAGTGCGCAACGGATTTTTTTCCTATTTAAGCAGTTTTCCGGGCTCAGAAGAAGTTATTATCGCTGATAATGGTTCTCAGGAAATCAGCTTATCGGCCGGTTCCGGCAAAGTTAATTTAACAAAGAATGGTCGCGTTATCGCCTCTTTTAAACCTTACGCTAATTTGTATAAAAAACAATTAAATTTAGCCGCCCAGATTACCGATGGTTATTTTCGTCTCTTAGCGGTTGGCCCAGGGTTAGGCGGCGGTCCGCAAGTCCGCTTATTTACTCCTGATGGTAAATTAAAAGGCAGTTTCTTTGCCTATGATCAAAAGTTTAGAGGCGGCGTGAACGTCGCTTTGGGAGACGTTAACGGCGATGGCGCCCTGGAAATTATTACCGGCCCGGGAGCCGGTTTAGAACCGCGGGTGAAAGTTTTCAATTCTCAAGGAAAATTGGAAACTAGTTGGCTTGCTTATGATCAAAAGTTTAGAGGCGGTGTGAACGTCGCCTTGGGAGACATAAACGGCGATGGCACTCTGGAAATTATTACCGGCCCGGGGTCAGGCGGCGGTCCGCAGGTAAGGATTTTTAATTCGGCCGGAAAAGCTTTAAAAAGTTTTTTTGCCTATGATCAAAGTTTCCATGGCGGCATTCGCGTCGCCGCCAGCGATATCAATGAAGACGGTCTGATGGAAATTCTAGTGGGAATCAATAATTTTTAATAATAAATATATGTTTAAAATTATTAATATTTATTTCCGTAGCCGTTGGGAAAGATTTTATTTAAAAAATCGTTGGCATTTGATATTAGATTTATCTTTAATAACTATTTTAATCATTTTGGGAATTTCCGCTGTTAGTCTTTATTATTATCGTCCGACTTTAAATTGGTCCTGGAGCGAAACTGCGAATTTATCGATTGATTTTAATAATCCGCCTTTAAAATTAGAGTTGCAGGTGGCTACTTCTAGCCTGCAGATGGCCGAAGGAATAATTTTAAAAATCAACTATCAAAATGACAGTCCGACAATTATTAACCAGGCGGTTATTAAATTAATGACAAGCGATCAAAATTATTTGATTGGTCGTTTGGAGAAGATTGGTATTAATCCGGAGATAGAAATAAAAGACCAAGAGATCATTTTTTCGGCCTTAAAGGGCGGGATCAGCGGGGAAGCGCTTGTCCGAGTTTATTTTACAGCCAACAATCCCCTGGAACGCCAAATTAGTTGGCGAGCCAAGAGTGCTTATTCTTTGGGTGGGCAATTATTTACCGAGACATGGGATTTACCAGTTTTAAAAATATTTTCGGAGTTAAGCGTTAAAGTCGCCGCTTATTACACAAGTCCGCAAGGTGATCAATTAGGCGTCGGCCCGCTCCCACCGGTGCTTGGCTTACCGACTAATTATTGGATATTTGTGGAAGCTAAAAACCAGGGAGATTTTAAAGATTTTGTCTTTAGCGCTCGTTTGCCAAAAGGTGTTGAATTAATGAGTAATCGCTCGCTTTTGGCGGGGGATTTCAAATACGCCACTTCTAGCCGCCAAGTGATTTGGAAAATAGGTGAAATAAAAAATCAGGAGACGAACTATCGCTTAAGTTTTGAAATTCAATTAACCCCGACCAAGGAACAACTCGGTTTGACCCCCAACTTATTAATTACTCCTCTTTATTATGCTCAAGATTTGATTACGGACACGGAACTTAGCGGCGAACTAAACAATTTGACGACTAATTTGGATTCTGACCGCTTTAATAAAGGCCAGGGTCGAGTTAGCGAATAATAAAAAAGCCGGTAATTTAAATAAGTAGCGTTTACTGATATGCTTAATTTTTTAAGAGAATTTATCAAACCAAAATACGAAACCTTGAATAAGATTGTCATTAAGGCTGATAATATTATCGCCAATCTTAATTATTTAAAGAGTTTGCAGCCGACTGCGGAGATTTTTCCGGTTTTAAAATCCAACGCCTATGGTCATGGTCTTAAGGAGATATGTCAAATTTTAAATAAAACAGCCGTACCGCTAGTGGCTGTTGATTCGTACCCCGAAGCGCAAATCGTTTATCGTTATTTTAAAGGTAAGGTTTTAATTCTCGGTGAAATGCCCCTTAAGGCTTATCGTTATTGTCATTTTAAGCGTACGGAGTTTGTCGTTTATAACGAAGAAACTTTAAAATATTTAGCTCGTTTTGGTAAAAAAGTTTGTCTGCATTTATTTGTTAATTCCGGCATGAACCGGGAGGGAATTAAGAATTTGGATAATTTTGTGGCCAAAAATAAAAAGTATTTGAACAAGGTGGAGCTAACCGGTCTTTGTTCTCATTTAGCCTCCGCGGAAAATGATTCTTCTTTAAACGAAAAACAAGCGGATAATTTTGCCGCCGCCCTAGATACCTTACGCGCTAATGGCTTCTTCCCGCGCTGGATTCATTTAGGCAATTCGGCAGCGGTATTTACTTTAAATAATAGTTTGTTAACGGCTTATCGTCCAGGTCTATCTTTATACGGTTACAGTCCTTTTAAGGGCGATTTTGGAGGTCAGGAGCTGCCGCTGAAACCAGCTTTAACGGTTTTTTCTCATATTATTTCTCTGCAGGATCTAAAAGCTGGTGAAAGCGTTTCCTATAATGAAGAGTATCGCGCCAAGGCGCCCGCGCGAATAGCGACGATTCCTTTCGGTTACTTTGAGGGTCTTGACCGGCGTTTGTCTAATCAGGCTAAGTTTTTAGTGCAAACTGAGAGCTATAGTTTCTGGGCTAAAATTGCCGGTCAAGTTTGTATGAATTTAACTTGTTTGGATGTTAATAACCAGGAACTTAAAATTGGCGACATCGTCACAGTTGTTTCGGATAATCCGACCGATCCTAATTCAGTGGCCAGTTTAGCTAATCTAATTAATACTATTCCGTATGAGTTTTTAGTTAAATTGCAGGCAAACATTCGCCGGGTTATTGTATAAATTTAGCTAATATTAAACAAGAATGCTTAAAAAAAGATGTTTGAGAAAAATTAAAAAAGATTATCAAGCTAAAAATTTACAAAATCCTTTTTTTCGTCGTCAAAAAAAGGGAAGTGGCGGCCGTTTTCAAAAGTGTTTGTCTTTCTTCGTTGTTATTGTTGTTTTCGCCGGGTTTTGGTTTTTTTTGGCGGCACCTGTTTGGCGTATTCAAACGATTAAGATTTCCGGTTTAGCACGAATCGCGCCGCCAGAAATTGAAAAGATGATCCAAGAGCAAATGTCTAGCCGTCGGCTCTTAATATTTAGGCAAAGTAATCTATTTTTATTTAACAAGAAAGAAGCTGCGCAGAAAATTATTACCGCCTACAATTTCGCCAGCGTGAAAATAGTCAAGCGACTGCCCCGAATTTTAGAAATTACGATCGGCGAAAAACCCTATGCTTTTATTTTTCAAGAGGGAACTAACTTGTTTTATGCTTCGCGAGACGCTTATTTGATTAAAGAAGTAGCGGTTTTAGAAAGTGATAAGCAGAAATATTTAATTTTAGAAAACAAAAATCCCGCCAGTTTAATCGGTGTTAAAGACAAATTGGCTATCAAGGACGCCTATTTGAGTTTTATTTTAAGTTTAGCTAATTATTTAAGTGTTTACCCAGAGCTATCTGTCGACCGTTTTATTATTGATCAAGAGTTTAATACTATCAAAGTCAAATTTAATAACGGGCCTTTAGTCTACTTTAACACCCAAACCGATGCTTTAAGCCAAATTAACCGACTGATGCTTGTCAAAAAGGAAAAAATAAAGGATAATTTTAATAAAGTGAATTACATTGATCTGCGCTATGGCGGCCGGGTCTTTATTAACTAAAACATAATTAATAAAACATATGGAAGGGTTTTTTAAATTTCTTTTTGGTTTAGCGGTCGTGGTCTTTTGCTTAGTGGTGATTGGAATATTTTTAATTATTTTAAAAGTAATCCTAATGTTTCAACCGCAGGTTCACTTAATGGGTTTATTAATAACGGGATTTTAAGGGCTAATTTCAATAGGTAGGAGTATAGGGAGTCTTTTAAGGCTCCTTATTTATTTGCTAGTGTTTTTAAGGTATGTTATAATGGAGTGTAAGAGTTATTATACTCAGTTAACTAAATAGGCCATTTTACATAAAAAACAACTAAAATTACTTTTATGACTTGTTCCCTGCCTTTGTTAGAAGATTTTTTACTAAATTTAAAAGTTAACAATTATTCCCCGGAAACCGTTTATAATTATGAACGGGACTTAAAAGTTTTTGAAGATTTTTTGAATGAAAATAAAATCAATTTTCCTAAGCTTACCAAACGCGACATTTTAAACTATAAGGCTCTGCTCGTTTCCATTGACCGTAAGACCGCCAACCAAGAATTAGGGCAAAAACGCCTTAATGCTTACTCAATTAACCGGATGTTGTCGGTTTTACGCAGTTATTTGAAATATTTAATTGAAATGGACTATAACTCGCCTTTACCGCCAGATGTCATTAAAATGATTAAAACCATTAAAAAGAAGCCCCAAGTAGCCGAGTTGAATGAATTTATTAAATTAATTGAGTTCCCTTCTAAAATTGAAAAAAATAAACGGGTCGCTCTTAGAAATCGAGCGATGCTAGAAGTGCTTTTTTCCACGGGTATGAGAATCTCTGAGTTAGTAAATTTAAAAATGGCCCAAATTGATAAAGGCGGGCGCATCTTTGTCTTAGGAAAAGGCAAAAAGGAACGTTTTGTCTATTTAACCCCGCGAGCTTTTAAGATCCTAAATACTTATTTAGACACGAGAGTTGATGATTCCCCTTTCGCCTTTATTCCCTACCGCGGCCTTAATTCTCCGCAGTTGAAAGATAAAAAGATATCGCCCAACTATTTGCAGGCGAAGATAAAAAAATATCGGGAAATTTTAGGCATCAACGTGCCGGTCTCGGCCCACTCACTACGTCACGGCTTCGCCACTTATTTGGCCGAAGCGGGCGCTAACCCGGCCGCCATTCAGGTTCTATTGGGCCACGAATCGCTAGATACAACCACGCGTTATGTCCATGCTTCCGATTTATATGCCCAAAAAACACAACAGAAGTTTCATCCCTTAAAAGATTAAAATAGCAAAAACCCGAGATGTTGATAAATCTCGGGTTAAGAGTTCTCTATTACACAGGCCACCAAGTCTTTGATGAAGAAAATAGTGTAATTGGAGTTAGTTGGCTGCTCGGGGTCAAAGGTATAAATAAACGCTTTATGGTCGGTTTTATTGTTTAATTGGCCGCTTAAAGCTTGTAGTTCACGCACTTCCCCGTTTTTAAGATATAAAGAAAGAGCGCCGTTTTTAGAAACGAAGGCCAGTGAAGTATCAGAATCGTTTAAGTTAAAAGTAAAGCTTTGCCCAGTCTGATCCTTCAGTAAAAAGGAAAGGGTTTTTATTTTTAACTGACGATGAAATATTTCATTGAATAGTTCAATTATTTGGTTTTTCTCTTCCTGGTTCTCCGACGCGGTAAATCTAATCTTTATATCTTGGCAATTCTTTTCGATATTAGTCGGATTGACTAAGTGATCGATAAAATTTAAATCCATGAGCTTGATATTTTAAAGAATATTTTTACATTATAATAAATATTAATTTTTGTCAAATAAAAGAGTTAATTTCAAAAAACAGGGTTGTTATCACTTCCCTGTTTTTTTATAGAAAATTGGTTTAGATTTAAAGCTCTAATTTACCTTTAAAATTAAGGTAAATAACTCTGTGGGTCAACCGGTAAACCGTCTTTTCGAACCTCAAAGTGAAGATGCGGTCCAGTTGAGAAACCGCCGGAGCCAACTGTCCCTGGCGTGCCGCCTGTCCGGCCAATTGCTTCACCCTGCTTAACATATTGATCCTGAGAAACATAAACCGCCGAGACATGGCCATAAACCGTAGCCAGGCCATCTCCGTGAATAATCATAATATAAGCATAGCTGCGGCTGCCGTCGAACTTAACCTTGGCGACATAGCCATCGGCCGCCGCAATAATCGTGCTGCCCTGTTTGGCGCGAATATCAACGCCGGAATGCTCGCCAATAAGATTACGATAAGGATAATCAGAGTCATGGAAAGTAGCGACAATATAATTTTTAGTGACTGGCCAGTTAATATTATTATTGCCGCTATTTAAGCGGTTTTTCTCTTTTTGCGACATTTTTTCCCTGATCAAGCGTTCCGCGCTATTGATTTCGGCGACGGCCTGATCCTGCTCCCGTTTCGCCTGCGCCAATAATCCTTGATAGACTTTTTCCGAAGAACGAGTTTCTTCTAAAATATAGGTTTTATTTTCTTGTTCGTATTGTAAATTGCCTCGTTTCTCTTCCAATTTCTTTTTTAAAGCGGACATTTCGTTATTTTTACCATCAAGCGCTAACTTATTGCTATCCAGTCGTTCTTTATCTTTTTTTAAGCTTGCCACGCTGTCAGAGATTTCTTGGTTCGTGTCCTCTAAATATTTAACAGAATTTAAAAAGTCCGCCAGAGAGTTATTTAGCAAAAGCATCTCTAAAGTAGAAACCTGGTCCTGTTTGTAAACGAGTTTCAAGAGAGCGCCGATATGCTGTTTTTGCATTTCAATTTCTTTGTCTAAATTCGCGCTGTCAATTTCGATCTTTTTGATTTCTAAATTTGTTTTATCGATTTCTAGATTAACGCCCTCGATATCTAGTTGAGCCTTAGCTAGACGACTTTCTAAAATAGACAATTGGTTGCTCAGGTTAGCGCGATCACGTTGTTTGGCGCTAATTTGCGTCTGGTACTCTGCTTGGCGCGTCTGTAGCTCTTCAATCTGCTTCTTTTGGTTTTGAATTTTTAAATTAAGATCGTTAATTTCATCATCTAAACTGCCGTATTGGCTGGAAACAAAAGGCGCCGCGGCTAAAAGTCCGGTGAAGATAAGCACTAATAGACTGATTTTGAACAAAGAGTATTTCATGTTCTATTATTATAACACTTTTTATAGCTTCTGTAAATATTATTTAATTTAGGCTAATATTTAGCAAAACAAGAAATTATTTTGGCTTATTTTAAACAATTTTCTAGCCTTCTCAAACTCTCTTCTCTGCCCAGAGCCCAGGCCACCTCAAATGGTCCGGGGCTGTTTTTTAGGCCGGTTAAAGCCACGCGCAGCGGCCACAAATAATCACCATTCTTTTTATTATTTGTTTTTAGCCAGCTAATAATAGTTTTTTCTAAAGTTTCTTTTTGCCAATTTTTTTCGGTAATTTTTTCTAACTCTGGAAATATTTCTCGTAAATTGTCTTTGGCTTTCTCTGGACTTAAGGTTTTCCAACTTAACAATTCGGAAGCGTATTTCGGCAAAGCAAATAAGAAATCGGTTAATTCAACAATTTCCTCTAATTTTTTCATTCTTTCTTGAGAGAGGCTGATAAATTTTTTAATTTTTTCTAGATCATCAAGCGGTCGCTTTGCTTTTTCTAAGTATGGTAGACACAAATCCGTTAATTCTGGTAATGATTTTTGTCGAATGTAATAACCGTTTAAGTAATCTAATTTTTCCTCATCGAAAACCGCCGGGCTCGTTCCTAGACCGGATAAAGAAAAAGCTTTTTCCAATTCTTGGAGAGAATAAATTTCTTGGTCATTTTTGGAATGCCAACCTAATAAGGCACAAAAATTAACAATGGCTTCTGGTAAATAGCCCTTATCCCGATATTGTTCCACAAAAACATCGCCCTGACGTTTGCTTAATTTTCCGCCGGTTTTGTTAAGAATCAAGGGCAAATGGATATACTTGGGTGGAGTCCAGCCAAAAGTTTCATAGAGCAGAATATTTTTGGGGAATGACGGCAACCATTCTTGTCCGCGAGTAACCTGAGAAATTTTCATCAAATGGTCATCAACCACATTAGCAAATTGATAAGTCGGAATGCCGCTAGTTTTAATTAAAACGTGATCATCTAGCTCGGCATTCTTAAATTTAATATCGCCGATAAGTTCATCATGAACAACTGTCTCGCCTTCAAGCGGCATTTTTTGGCGCAAAACAAAAGGTTCGCCGGCTTGCGCGCGTTGGTTTGACTGAGCAACACTTAAATTACGACAAGCGCGATCGTAATGCGGCGCCTCCTTTCTCGCCTCCTGATCTTGGCGCATCGTCGCCAGTCTTTCTTCACTGCAGAAACAACGATAAATTTTATTATCGTCTAAAAGTTGGTTGGCATATTTTTTATAAATTTCCAGACGTTCGCTTTGAGTGTAGGGACCATATTTACCGCCTAAATGCGGCCCTTCGGTAAATTCAATTCCCGCCCATTTTAGAATATCAATCAAGCCTGAAACGGCGCCACTTACTTCCCTTTTTTGATCGGTGTCTTCAATGCGTAAGATAAATTTACCGCCCTGGCTTTTGGCTAAAAGATAGCCAAATAGCGCCGAACGTAAACCGCCTAAGTGCAGAAAACCGGTTGGTGACGGGGCGAAACGCAGGCGGATTTTATTTTTAAAAAGTAGCATAAGAATAATTTTATAAATTTAAAGATTTAAACTTGGCTAAAAATATTTTAGAGCCCGTTTCTCTAACCGGATGAATTTCTCCGACTAAATTATCGGCGTCGACCCATTTCCAGGCAATATGATCCCAGAAACGGATTTTAAGATCATTATCCGTTCCGGTAAATTCAGCGACATAAAGACCCTGTTCCTGCCCCTTATAATTATAACAGTATTTTTTATGTTCGCTATTTCTCGGGAAACGGTAACGGTATAAATTTTTAAAAATAGCCTTGGTAGTAAAATTAGTTGTCCCGATTTCTTCGCGCAGCTCCCGGGCGCCAGCTTGTTCTAAACTTTCGCCATCTGTCCCGCCTTGCGGCAGTTGCCAGTGTCCCGGCTCATCCGCGCGTTCTATTAATAGAATTTTATTTTTACCCTGATTCTTTTTATATAAAAGACAAGCCACATTTGGTCGGTAGAGATAAGGATTAAAGAAACGGATTTTTAGAATCTTTCCTAAGAAAACAAAAGTGGCCCGATAAATCCGTTTTATTCTTTTTGGCTCTTTAATAACTCGCCACAGCCACTCTAAGCCCAGATTTCTTAAAATTTTCGGTGCCCGCTTGGTTTGTCCCGTAATAAAATCAAATGAACCGCCGATTGCTAAGGCAACTTTCACTGTCACTAATTTTTTTAAATTATAAAATAATACTTTTTCTTGGTAAGGAAAGCCGAGGGTACAAAATAAAACTTTCGGCGCAAAGTTATTAATTTGATTAATCGTTTCCGTTGTTAAAAGCTTATCGCGGTTAGTGTCTATAATTAAAAAATCCAGACCGGGATAATATTTATTTAAAGCCGTGGCGATAAGTTCTTGTTTAGAAAGCCCTTCGGCCCAATTCAAGACAGCTATTTTGATTTTTTGTTCCCGCGCCTTGGCTAATAGTTTGGCAGTTAAATCAGCGCCGGTTACTCGAGGAAGGTTGCGGCCGAAAAGTAGGCAGGCGAGTTTTAGTCCGAAGCCGTCGGCTAAAGCTAAAGTTGCTTCGTTTAAAACGTAGGCGAATTCTTCATCTTTGCCTGCCGCCAAAATTATTTCCGGGTTAGGCGTGACAATATAATGTTGTTGGCCATCAACTAAAAAATCAGCAATCTTTTTTAAAACCTCAGACTCCTTAAATTCGCTTAAATTTATTCCCAAAATATTGACCATATGCTATAATAATTATGCCTTTATTCTATTATAATTATTGGCTTTCGTCAAAGTAATTTAAAGTCTATGACTAACTACAAAAAGATCTCGGATCGAATTGAAGAACTAGTGATTGACAACCCGCGGACTGCCCCGCTTTTAAAATGGGTTAATATTATCAATGCTGGAAAAAGTGAGATCGATTATTTACATAAAAATTATAATTTTGATTTGGTGCATCTTAAATCCGCCGCTGCCAGTGTTTCTTTTCAACGGCCGATGATTTTCAAAGGACCGAATTATCTTTTTTTAGTTTTGCATTTCCCGACTTTTAAAAATGAGAAGATTATTCCGGCGGAAGTAGATTTTTTTGTCGGCCACGAGTTTTTGATTACGGTGAACAATAATAATTTAAAAGCTTTAACTGATTTTTTTAGTCTCGGTAAAAAAAGTCCCGGTTCTCTGCTCTCCTATTCCTTGGAATCGGCGGCGATTTTGCTTTATGAGATTTTAGGGCATCTTTTGGACGGTTGTTATCAGCTCTTAGACGAAAATAGTCTGGATATTAATGAAATTGAAGATTTTATTTTTTCCAATCAGCAAAAAGAAGCAGTTAAAAGGATTTTGTTGTTGCGGCGCAATATTATTAATATTCGGCGCATCATGCAAAATCACAAGAATATCTTGCAACAATTGATGGAGATGGAAAGTAGTTTGGTGGAGAGAGGAGCCATTAAAAAGTATTATAATGGTTTGGTGGAACACTCTAAGCGAATTTGGGAGATGTTGGATAATCAAAAAGAAATGGTAGAGGTTTTGAATAATACCAACGAGTCACTGTTGAATGATCGCATGACTAGTATTATGAAGACTTTAACCATTTTTTCAGTAATTGTTTTGCCGCTTAATCTCTTAGCCGGCACCTTTGGCATGAATGCCAAATATATGCCCTTTGTTGATCATCCGTACGGTTTTTGGATAATCATTTGTATAATGCTTCTTTGCTCTTTGGGTATGCTGGTGTTTTTTGAGGGGAAAAAATGGTTGCGTTAGATTTTTAAATTAATTTTTAGTTTAAAAAAACACCGTTTAAACACGGTGTTTTTTGTTAAAGATAATTGTTTTAATATTAGCAAAAAGTATAAAATATGTTTTGGTGCGAGTTTTATCAATTTTTACTTGACAGATTTTTTATAATGTAGTAGAATATAATGTTATATATTAAAGATATAAAAAGCTTATGAAAATTGTCTTTATTGGACAAAAAGGTATCCCGGCAAAAAATGGCGGCGTAGAAAGATACGTAGAGAGCCTAGCTTTAAATTTATCTCAAAAAGGTCATGAAGTTTTGGTTTATTCTCGTCGTAATTATAGCTTGGGGCTAAAAGAATATAAAGGCGTAAAAGTCATTTCTTTGCCGAGTTTACCCGGTAAAAATTTTGAAGCGATTACCCATACTTTTTTGGCTTGTTTAGATTTGATTTTCCGTCCGGTTGACGTGATTCATTTCCAGTCCATCGGTCCAGCTTCCTTAATGTGGTTGGTTAAAATTTTAAAGCCGCGCACGCCGATTGTTTTTACTTTTCATTGCCAGGATTATTATCATCAAAAATGGGGACGTCTCGCCCGGTGGTATTTAAAATTTGGCGAGAAAATCGGTTGTTTGTGGGCGGATAAAATTATTACAATTTCCAAGGAATTAAATAATTATGTAACTCGGGTTTATCAAAAACAGGCTTTATATATCCCTAACGGCGCGACTATTTCTGAATTAATGCCGGTACAAGATATTAGACGTTTCGGACTAGAGGAAAATAATTATTTAGTAGCGGTTTCTCGCTTAGTGCGCCATAAAGGCCTGCAATATTTAATAGCCGCCTATAAAAATTTAAAAACTGATAAAAAATTAGTGATTGTCGGGGGTAGCGCTTATACCGATGATTATGTTCAGGAACTGCATGAAATGGCCAAAGATAATCCTAATATTATTTTTACGGGCAATCAAAGCGGTCGTGCTTTAGCCGAGCTTTATTCTAATGCTTATGCCTTTGTCCAACCGTCAGAAAGCGAGGGCTTATCCATTTCCCTTTTAGAAGCGATGTCTTATGGCCGGGCTTGCGTTGTGAGTGATATTGAAGCCAATCAGGAAGCGTTGGCTGGCACCGGTCTGATTTTTAAAGATAAAGATATTAATGATTTGCAAAGTAAATTGGAATTTTTATTGGCTAACTCCGAAGAGATCGCCAAATTCGGTCAAGCGGCGCTTAAGCGTGTTAAGGCCGAATATGATTGGCAAAATATTGTTTCAGAGATTGAAAAGGTGTATAATGAGCTAGCCCCGAAAAAACAGCTAATCCTTAAAAAACAATTTGTAAAATAAATAAATTTTAATAGTTTCTGTCCCGACGGGGCTTAAAATCATTGATATTTTAGGCGTCGTAGGGGCAGAAAAAATCTGTACCTTATCAACATAAAAATAGAAATATAAACAGTATAAACTAAAACCAAATTCAGAAGTCATGAAAACAAAAATCACCTTTTTTCTGTTGGCCATTGTGGTCGTGGTGCTGTGGTCGTGCACCAAAGAATACGACCAGATCCCAAACGCTCCAATTCAGGCAGTCCTGACAATCAGTCAGGGATTAAAATCAACCTCAGCCCAGGGCGACACGTGTATAAGAAACCGGGTCATTACGTTTAGCGGAGAGAAATCCACCGGACCGATCCGGTCATATATGTTTACCTTCGGAGACGGCACTGGCACCCAGTTCGTCAATATCACTAACAACAACCAGATCTTCACTACACACACCTTGATCCAGAATGGGCAATATGACGTCGTTTTGACGGTGTACGCTGGCCCTAATGGCACAGGTGCGCAAGACGTTAAGCATAAAACAGTGTGGATCGTTGATAGTATTACTCCTCCTCCGCACCCAAGCCATACCGGTGATATTTTACAACTGCTGGATTCAACCTGGAATGCTAATACTCAGGAGTGGACTTGCAACTTTAAGCTGGATGTTGACCGCGTCTTTTTCCAGGGATGTGCCGGCCCCTTCTTTTACAAAGGAGACCAGAACAGCTGGGGAGCAACCCCTTTACCCGGCACCCTGATTGACGGCTGGTATCACTTTACGGTTACCGCCGGCAAATACGGTCACCGGTTCACAGTAATTATTTATAACGATACCTCTGAAATTTGGGCGACTATCAGTGTGGATGTGCACCAGAATGAAATTTCTATAAGCATATGGAACGTCTACGGTTGTTTTGAGGTTATCGGGCTTCCTACTCGCATCACGCCGGCTTATACGCCGGGATTAAGAGGCGACCAGCAGGTCTCTCTTGAACCGGCCGGAGTCGGCTATACGCGGATTAACATTAAGGACCTTAACTTCCGTTGGACAAGCGTCACGCCTGGGATATTATTCCTTAAACAATCGGGCTGGGTAGCGCCAATTGCCTTAACTCCTGATCCGAACGACCCTTATGGTCGCTGGAGTTACACCGTGGTCAACAACGCTGACTTTTTCTGGAGCGGCAATCCCTACAACGGAGTATGCTTTTTCCAGCTTCTCCCGGATTATACCTCCACGACCTTCGCCCACATTTGGACAGGGTCATACTTCTACTATGCTGGCAATCCGGCCAATAATCCGCCGATACCAGCCTGTTTTTCCTTTCAGACTACTATTTTTTGAAAGTAGTCTGAACAGGAAAAATAAGAGCCGTGTGCGCAAGTACACGGCTTTTTTACTTGGAAAAAAACTTTTTACAATAAAACCAAAACTAGTTTTTAAATAAAAAATAAGGGCTCCTGATTAGAAGCCCCTATTTTCAAAGGTACATTTAGTTTATTTTTGTTTAGTGTATTGTCTGAGACCTTTTGAATAATCAGAATAGGTCTTCTTTTTTCCGCGGACGCCATATTTCGTCGGCTTGACGAAGGCGTCCTCACTGGAAGCAGGAGCAGTGTAGTATCCAGCACGATTGTCTGATTTGGTTTGATTGCTTGAGCCGTCGTCAATATTTTGAGCCGGCTGGCCAGAAAAGAAATCAATTGAATCCTGGTTAATCGGCTTAGGCTTAGGCTTGGATTTAGGTGTCGCTAGCGGTTCAAGCGGCACAGGAGCAGGCTTAGCTTTTAATTTATTACCCTGGTTGCTTTTTTTAACGCTCTTACCAGAAGTAACTGCCTTTTTTTTAAGCTTACCTTTCTGGCAATCAGCGAGCGAATCAGCATAAGCATCGCGTTCTTCTCGAGCACCTGAAAGGAGGTCGCCCCAGAAACTATTGGATTCTTCCAGTGCCTTAATAGTGCTGTCGGCTTTAATTCCGGCCGCGTAGCAACTATCAATGGCTCTTTGCAGAGTATTATCCTTGCTCCCGGGAAGAAGATGATATTTATTCTGGATAAAGGTTCCGATAATAAAGCCAATAATCAGAAACAATGGCAGAAAAAACCAACGGCACCAGTTACGGCTTTTTTTTAGTTTAAAATATTCGTCAGTCAGACCGCTAGCATGACCAGCGATAGTCGCCGCGTTCTTTTCAGCGTCTAATACAGCTTTGTAGACATTTTCTAAGTCCATGGCTTCTAACTCCCGGCGTCGGGTTTCTCTTGGGTCGATAATTTTTGGATCTTGATCCATCTCTTTTTCCTCCTATTCGTTAAGTTTGATTTCCAACTCTTCCTTATCCCAGATCCAGAAAAGGAAAGGAACAAGGTTTAACTTGGCGCTAAAAATGAACCGGGCGTGATCCATGAACTGGAATTCCCCACCTACCTGGAAGATGTTTTGCTGGAAATACGGCACTTTAAAAATTGAAATGCCGGCGCCGACCGTCCAGTAATTTAGGGTCTCAGGTAAGTTGTTTGTTAACTTGTGTTCCAGACCGTAGCCGACCGACAGATTAAGATTGAATTTCCAATCGCGTTCATGGTCAAGGAAGAAACTTACCGGTGTTTCCGTGAAAATACCGCGGATAAGTTGGCTGTCCCAAAGAGTCGTTGAATCTACCGGATTGCCCTGCCAGGAAGCTTCTTTAGTTGAAGATAGCGGCTGGCGAAGGTAAACGGAAATTCCGTGGCGGCAAAGAAACCAATTATCTTCCTGCCAGTTAATGAAATCAACTGATCCGGAAATAAAGTTATCTTTTTGTTTGTCAGAGTAAGCGCCTTCGCTGCCACTGCCGCGAGTCGTTAATTGACCGTAGCTTAAATGAATTCGGAGGAAGTTATTTTCCTGGTAACCGAACTTAGTGTTGAAACTCGGTCCTATTTCCCAACCATTAGTCCGGCCGGTAAAGTAGTTGGCTTCGTCTTTAAAAGGAGACCGGAACACCTTAAGGTCAAGACCGATAAAGTTCGGTCCATAACCGAGTTTAAACGGCGTGGCGTCCAGGCCGAGGATCAGGTAGTTGAACTCGTTCCCCTGCCCGATGTTGCCGATGCCGTTTTCCACGGACACATCCAGCCGCTGAGCCTTGAGCTCAGGAAAAAAGGCAACCATCATCCCGATAGCCACCAGTAAAACAATCACTGCTTTTTTCATTTTCAGAATTTATTTGGTTACTAATTAATATTCTTATTTTAAGGTGCGAACGATTTCGCCCCTAAATCAGTTCCCTTTTTTAAAGAAGCTAACTTAGGGGCAAAAAGTCTATATTATTTAACTATTTATTATACGCAATTTTTAATAATCCTTCAAGACGTTACGGATATTGCCTCTTATCTCGATTTCTTCGTTATTAATCGGCTCTTTGCTAATCAAATCATTAATATTTTCTAAATTTTCCTGATAAGAATTCGGCTTACTTACTTTATGAACTGGCGTCTGATTATTCACGAAATTAGCCGCCAAATGTTTATGACTTTTTTTGTGGCGCCGCCGAAAAAAATAAAAGGCGTAGACCTCTTCTGGTAGAAAATATAAATAAAATAAACTGAAAACGAAGCCGCCGAATAGAGCTAAGGTGAGGTTTAAGATAATGTTTGGTTTGACTGGATAGTCGGAAACAATCGGTTGGTCAATAATATTGACGCGCACTAAATCACCTAAACCCTGGTAATTAAAGTTTTTATTCATCAAAACATCATTAATCGCTAAAGAAATTTGTTGCGCTTGATAAGGGTCGGGGTGATAAACATTAATACTGATGATTCCGGTATCACCTAAGCTTTTGGCGGAAACGGTCTTTTCCCAAGTTTTCATCTGCCTAGACGTGTTATTGCCAAAATATTCCTTGTTTATATTAAATTGAGAATCTTTAACTAGACCAAAAAAGGAGCTAGAATAGACCACTTGGGAGAATAAGTTGCCCAAATACTCATTGGATTTAGAAACAGTATAAGGATCAACTCCGGTAGTGCTTTGGACAACTAAAAGCTTGGCTTTTGAACCATATTTTAGGGGTTGGACAAATGTAAAAATTATGCTAATAATTAAGAAAATTATCACAAAAGACCAAATAGTTGGCTGGCGTTTCTTGAGTAATTTAAGAAAAACATTTAAATCCATATTTTTTTATTTTTATGTAATAATATATTCTAATATATTTTTATAAGGTTGTCAAGTGAAAAATAGGTTAAAACATTGACAATACCAAAAAAATTATGTATGATAAAAAATCATTGATTTAATTCCATTATTTTTTGGAAGAATAAGAAAAATATGAAAAAAATAGTAAGTATCTTTTTGCTGGCCATCGCTTTTTTGCTAATAGATATCCCGGCCGGTAATTCTAAAATCAAATCCTATTATTCCGGCGATGCCGTGTATTATCAGGATAAAATAATTATCGGGAGTGCTAATACCGGTAGTTTAGAATTGTTTAAAGTAGAAAACGGCACAATGATTCGGACGGTACAATTTAAGCCTAGCGATAATAACGGACAATTGCTTGATGTCTCTTCGGTTAAATTAAACGAAGAAGACGGTCGCTTATACGCCTACTTAACGGCTCAATACGCCGTTTATAAGTATGATATTTCTGACCCGGCTTATCCTTCCCTGGAAAATAAAATAAAAAATACGATTTGGGAATGGTATAATCGAGTAGATACGGCCGGCGATAAAGTCATGCCGATTAGCGCTAAGAACGTCGGTGTTTTAAATTTTGGCCTGCAAAATATTAACAACTATAATTTAGAGAATATTAACTCTTATAATGTTCGTCCAGAAGACAGCGGTAGATATATCTTTAATAACAGTGGCAATTACGTCCAGGTTTATGATCGTTACACTCGAACAACGCTGGCCAGTATTCCGGTCAATTATAAAAAAGGTAATGAAGAAAATAATCATAAAGTGGTTGGGGATGTTTTCAAAAATGAAATTCTAGTAGTTGATGACTACTATGCCAAGAAGTTTGATTTTAACGGTAATCTTAAAGCCTCCTTCAAGCATCTTGATCAACCTGGCTATGACATGGAGTTGTCTCCTAATGGTCATTTTGTTTATTTTTCCAACGGCGTCGGCGTGGTTAAGCTAAATCGTTCTGATTTGAAATTAAACGCCTATAAGTTTACTTCGGTATTAGGTGGCCCAGCTGGTTGGGCGATGGGCTTAAAAGCGGTTAATACTAAAAATGGCGAAAACTTAGTCGTTTTTAATAATGGTAATATTTTAGTGTTGGATGATAAATTAAATAAAATCGCCTCCTACGTTGCAACTATCGAAGACAATTTGCCGGACATTCAGGAAAGTTTATATTTGAATTTGGATCATAATTTGGGAGCTGCTGGCGCGCCAATTGTTTTAAGCGGTGGCGGTTTCTCGACCAAAGAGATGCTGACGATTGAATTTGGCTCGGCTCCACGTCTAGAAACGATGACAGACAGTCATGGTCGTTTCATTAAAAACCTAACTATTCCTAACCTTACTCCCGGTCGCCTGGATATTAAAGTTACTGGACAAAGTTCTCGTTTAAGCTATAGTATTAGCTTCGAAGTAAAATAATTTTTGCTAGCGGAAAATTAAGAAAAACGCCCTTTTCAGGGCGTTTTTCTGTTATCGATTAGAGATTTATAAATGGCCACCAGCTCAAGGCAGTGGTTTTGAGGATCAAAATTTTTAACGGTTTCTTGAGCGGCCAGTCTTAATTTGGTTTTATCAATCACCGCTAGTTGTTTTATTTTTTTTGTAAGATCCTCTACTTGCCCAGGTTTAAATAATAAGCCGTTTTCTCCATCTTTAATTATCTCCGGCAGGCCGCCGACGTTAGAAGCAATTACTATTTTTCCATAAGAAAGCGCTTCTAGCATATTTAAGGGCATATTCTCTAGCCAAATTGAAGGAATAATAATCGCTTTGGCTTTAATTATCAAATTAGTGAGTTCGGCTCCAGTTTTAAAGCCTAAGAATTCAACCCGTCTTTTAAGACCCAATTCAGCTGCCAGTTTCTTTAGGCGAATTTCCTCCGGTCCTTCGCCGGCGATTTTTAAATTTTCCCGGCCACTAACAATCGCTCTTAAAATCAGATCGACCCCCTTCTCTTCGGCCAAGCGGCCAAAATACAGCAAATAGTTTTCTTCGGGCACGGCGGAAACAACAGCAGCCTTCTTAGTATAAAAGTTGTTTAAAAATTTTATTTTATTTTCCGGCCAACCAAAAGCAACACAGGTTTTTTTCATAAACTTGCTAGGAGCAATAAACAAATCAATGCCGGTTTTATAAATTGGCCAGACGCGGTGTTGAAAATACATTTCCAGGGCGCCGCCTAAACTTTTTAAGCGGGAATTTTTCAAACAGGTATTTAAGAAACAATTATAATATTTTCCGCCCTGGCAACGGTAGCAAATTTGCCCCTTGGTAAAAAGCTTATAATTAGGGCAAATTAATTTGTAATCATGCAAGTGCATGATTACTGGAATTTTCATTTTTTTAGTGACGGATAAAATTGACGGTGATATTTGATGATAAAGATTATTGACATGAACGAGGTCGGGTCGAAAATCATCAACTAATTTTTGAAATTTTCGCTTCGCCTCGCGGCTATAGAATATTCGCGCCGCTGACCGGCCAGCGTTTTTTAATCCCGGTTGGTCAAAAGAAAGATAGGAAACAAAATATTTTTGATCAGCGCTCTTGATGTTCTTGGGGTTATCCATAGCAAAAATTCGCGTCTCGTGTCCGAGAGCTTTCAAACGCGCTTCTAGCTCCAAAACATAATTACTGACGCCGTCTTTAGGATAATAAAATTTGTTAACCAAAATGATTCTCATACTTTGACATTTTTAACAAATTCGAGCTAATATTAATTATAGCATATTTTAGCAATTTTTCTCTTTTTATGGCTCTAGCCGCTAACAATTCACCGCTTAGTTATTTAATGGAACAACGCCAGCGCCTGTTTTTGTATATTTTTCTACCCTTGACCGTCGCCTTGGCTTTAATTATTCCTTTTTTGTCTTTGAGTAATATTTTGTTATTTCTATTGTTGGTTACTTATTTTATTTTTGTGATAGCCTGCTTCCATAATGAATGGGGCCTATTCCTTTTTATTTTATTGCGGCCAATAGTTGATTTTTCAACGGCTACGACAATTTTTCAAATCAATAATTTTAACTTGAATTTGGCAGCGCTCTTGGGGATAGCTATTATAATTTTTACCATCTGGATTATAATTAAGAATTATCCGGCTTTTAAAAAGATTAGTTTACTTATTCCCTGGCTGATATTTTTAAGCGTTAATATTTTGTCACTTTTTTTCTCTATTAGTCTGAACGCGAGTTTAGCCGAACTGGCCCGATTGCTAACGATTTTTTCCTTATTTGTTTTGGGATTTTTAATTATTAAAAATAATCAGGACTTGACCAGATTAATCAAAGTGATTATTTTTTCTTCGCTTGTCCCATCGGCCGTGGCTTTTTATCAATTTATTACCGGGACAGGCTTAAAAGAGGGGTATGACCTGCGTCTCTTCGGCACCTTTGCTCATCCCAATATGCTCGCCTTTTTTCTGTGTTTTATCATTGTTTTAACAGTTTTTATTTTCTTAAACAATGATCGAAAAAAGATCTCTTCCCTCTTGTATGGTTTGTTAATGTTTTTTTCTTTGTTTTTATTGGTATTTACTTATACCCGGGGCGCTTGGTTGGTTTTTTTCATCTTTATAAGTTTAGTTGGCAGTTTCAGTTTTCGTCGTTTTTTAATTCTAATTTGCGGCCTGGTTTTGCTCTTTTATATGGCTTGGCCTTCTTTTCAAGATCGAATTAACACCTTAGTTAACCCGGATCCTTACGGCTCAATTAATTGGCGCCTGGAACTCTGGCAAGACGGTTTTACCTATTTTAAAAAAGAACCGATTATTGGTTACGGTTCCGGTACGGCCGCTCTGGTGATCGCTGATAATCGCGGTTTGAAATTAGGTTCGCCAGAGCCGCACAATGATTATTTACGTTTGGCTTTGGATACTGGACTGTTAGGATTATTAGCTTACGGAATTTTAATTGTTTCCTTAATTAGCTCCCTGCTTTTTAATTATTTTAAACAAAAACGACCTAAATTAAAAATGTTTAATCTTTTTTTAGTCGCTTTCGGCGTGGCTTTATATATAATGAGTTTTGGCGATAATGTTTTAAACGATACGGCTTTAGAATGGTCTTTTTGGGTTCTGGTTGGCGCCTTGTTAGCGGTTCAAATTAAGGATCGCCGTTTGGTCCGTTCTTAAATCACTCGATAAATTTAATTGTTTTGTTCCGTCAGTCAATTTAATCTTCGCCTGGGCGCGACTGCCGGCTTGTTTTTGCCAATATAAATTGTAAACACCGTTTAACTCTGAAGCGGTTTTTATTTTGTCCGGCAATTGGTATTTTAAAATCGCGGTCGCCTGGCTGCTTGGTTCGATTACCCAAAAGAAACCAAAAATAGTTTTATCTAAAACCGGGTCGTCGATCACGCTTAAATCGCTAGTTTTTTCATCAATGCCCTCTAAACTGCTCAGGCGGCTACCCAAAGGTGTCAGAACACGAGTATAGCTACGATAGCGGGTTGTGCGCCAATCAAATCCACCTTCATGGCTATAAGTTAATTTTAAGGTAGCTTGCAGATTAGCACCGTTTTTTAGTAAATTATAGTCCAGCTCTTTTTTAACAACGGCGTCACTTTTAAAAGCTCCCAGGTTAGCATCAACAATCATTAGATAGTCACCGTTGGTTTTTTTAACTTCTCCGGCCGCTCCTAAATTTTTAATCAATGATTGCCACTCATTGTTGGCAAAATAAATTTGGATATTTTTGGCAGCGATATTCTGATCAATCATCTTTAAAAGCTCTGACCAACGTGTCGCTGGGAAATTGAAGAGCCGCGTTTTTAATTCCGCCACCAAATCATTAATTATTTCTTTACGGTTCCAAGAGGAAATATTTTGTTCTTTATAAGCGACTTCTACGTTGTATTGTAAAAGCGGTTGAAAGTTGTTGGCGTCATAAGTCTCGCCGCGGACGGTAATCGGCCCGACCAAACGTAATAAATCAGCTACCAGGTTGGGCGTAATGGCGATAACGCCGGTGAGGGGGGCGTTTTTTTGGCCAATTGCCTGATTTTCCCCTTGGTAGATTTCCGTAATTTTTTGGGCGGCATTAGGCCAATCCGGCGACCAATTAGCATCTCTGAAATACCAGTTATTTACTTTTAAATATTTTTTAATTGGTGATGGCGGTTCTAGAAACCATTTTCCCAAGGCGGGCATATCTAGATGATAGCTGTCGTCTGTCTTTAAAGAAATTATTTCTCCTTGGCGGCTGACTAAGACGCCATAGACGCCAATAAAGCCGCCAGTTGGCCTAAGTTCGTCGTTGTTTTGTAAAATCAGTAAGAAATGGCTGCTTTCCGGATAGCCGGCTAAAGCCGGTAAAAGCTTTGTCAGTGGAATCATTTTAGCCATTAAACTAGAAGCTTGATTGAGCTCCGTTTTGATATCACTTATTTTTCCGTAAATCGGCCAGAGGATGCCCAGGCGATGAATTTTATTTAAGTTCAAAATCGCCAGATCAAGGTTGGCTTTTAGGCCGTTTAACTCCGGTTCAGACTCATAGATTAATTTTAAAAATCTGAGTTTATCATTCGGCGATAAATCAACGAAGTTTTGGCTGATGGCGCCGGAGCGAATTTTATTTAATTCATCAATTAATAAAATACTTCGTTCTAAAGAACGGCTTAAAATTTCCGCGGTTTTTAAAAGATATTCCAGATCATTAAGTTGTGTTTCTAGAAAAGTTATTTTTTTTACAATCGGTTGGCGGTGAATTTTATCAAGGCTTTTTAAAGCGTCGGTGAATTTATCTTCGGCGGCTCGAGAGCTGTTTAAAGCTTCTGACCAAGATTGTTTTTGCGCCGCCGTTACGGCTGTTTCTAAATAAGTTTTTCCGGCCAAGCCGGTCGCCGCTATTTGTTTTAAATCTTGATAAGTTGTTGCTATTAAAATTAAGAAAAAAATAGCTGAAGCTATTAGTAACCAAAGGAGATATTTTAGAATTCGTCTGAAAATTTGGAGAGTATGTAATAAATATCTGGTCATAATTATTTATCTTTTACGAATATTATCCACTAGCACAATGATTTTCCCTTCCAGAATATTATATAAGAATATATCCATAATTTCTTGGCGATATTTAAATTCCCTTTCGTCCATAATCGTAAAATTTATTTCTCGGCCCAAATCTTTTTCCAGGTCTTTTATTAATTTTAAAAAGGCTGTTCGTCTGACATGACCGACCAGCAAGAGGTCGGTTTGCGCCTCCGGGTAGTTAGTGAATAAACCGGTTAGAACCAGAAATCGAGGTTGCGAGATTTTTTGCAAACCGCTGATAAATTTATGGCTGGAAAGAATTTGCGCTTTAATAAATAACGCTCTAATTTCGGGATATAAGATAAAATTTTTATTGACGCTAAAATAATTTTTTTCTTTTTTTAAAATTTTATTTTCTTTATCAGAATTATTGATTTTTTCGGCTATAATTAGATTAAATTTAATCATGTTATCCAATTCGCGTCGAATGGAGTTCGTTGGTAAATTCAACTCGCGAGCGAGTTGATGAAGATAATATTTTTGCTCAGGATGCAGTAAGAACAAATTAAGTGTTTTTACCCGCGTCGCCGAGCCAAAAAGCGCTGTCAACATATTTTCCTTATTTATGAATTTATAGTATAATATCTAAGACAAACAGTCAAACAAACAAAGCAATCAAAAAGATTGATATTTTGCTTATGTATAACAAAATCGCTCCAATTATTTTAAATTCCGGGAAAACCGTCGGTTTAAGCGATGTTTTTGTTTCCCAGCCAGACGCGCTTAAGGAAAATTTGGCTGGTAAAATTTTTGTATTAGCGGAGATTGGCGGTAAAAAAAATGACGTCCGAAAAATCTGGAATTTTCTGATTTCCGCGCTTAATGATAATTATTACAATGACGAAAAGATTCTTCTGCGTGACAAAATTGAGGGTTTGAAAATCGAAAATATTTTTGAAGCCGCCTTGGCAAAAACCAATAAAGCGTTGGGTGATTTTTTGTTAGCGGAAAAAATAAAGATAAATCCCGCCGTGACTAATATCACTCTCGGAGTGGTTTATGAAAATAAATTGCATTTTTCAGGAATCGGTAAGAATCGTGCCCTGCTTCTCTATCGCCGCGCCGCCGAGTGCGAAATTATTAATGTAGAAGCTAACGCGGCCGATTCGCCAGAGGCCAAGACCAGCGCTGAGGCGATCACCGCAAAGACTCCGAGTTTATTTTCTTCCGTAATTAGCGGTGAAATTCCAACAGGCTCCTATTTTGTATTTAGTTCCGAATCTCTACCAGAGTATTTGTCAGGCAAAGAACTGGTCAATATTATCACGAAGTTGCCGCCGATTGTCGCTGCCGAGCAAATAAAAAACGTCCTGGATAAGATGAATACTTATGTGCCTTTCTTGGGAATAATAATTAAAAATACGGCGGGTGCTTTAGGTCAAGAAGTCCGCGAGGAAGCCGAGGAAAATTTAACTGCCCAAAGTTCGATCTCCTCTCTTAATTACACTGAGCAAAAGACTGAACGAATGCTCGCCCCGGCCGGTTTGATTAGTTTCTCTAAAACTTTTAAAAAAATTAGTCAGGCTCTAAAGAATCTAAAATCAGAACCGTCCGCGACGATTAAAAAGGTTTATAAACCAGAAGAAGAAAAAATTACTCCGGTCAGCCTGGATTTAGGGAAAATCAATAGTTTGAAAATGGCTCGGGCTGATTCTTTCTTGGTTAAAGAAAAAATCTTTTTTAAGCGTCGTTCTAATTGGTTTTGGGCTGGTTTTAAAAAGACCATTTTAACTATCCCCCGTCTGTTTAATCCGGTTTTTTGGAAGAGTTTGATCCGGGGTTTTAAAAATTGGCTAAAAACTCTTAATCAAAAGAATCGTTTACTATTTGTTATTTTAGCGATCGTGGTGATTGTCTTCGCGGTCAGTTTAATGATTACTAAGATTAATAAAAATCGCCAGGAGGCACGAAATAATTTTACGAATTTAGTCGCTCAAATTGAGGGCAAGCAGAATCTGATTGATTCTCATTTGCTGTATAATGATGAAGATGGCGCCCGGGTAGTCTTAACCGATGCGGAAGTACTCCTAAATTCTTTTCCTCAAAAAACCAATGAACAAAAAAATACTTATAGCCGGTTATTGGCCAAGGAACAGGAGCAACGCGATAAGATTCAAAAGATCATAAAGATTAACGCCCCCGAGAAAGTTAATGATTTAAGTGGCTTAAATGTTTCTAATCTTGTTTTTGCGGCCGGTAAAATCTATGCCGCCAGCGATAAGATAATTTATGGTTTGACGCCAAACTCCGCCTCTTCCACTCGCGCCGAAGTCGCTACTGTAACCAGTTTGAGCAATCCGCAGTTTGATGGGGCCGGAGGAGTTTATTATTGGAGCAATGATAGTTTGGCTAAACTTGATGTAAAAACCGGTCAAACCAGATTGATTAGTATCCCGGCCGAGTTAAAAAGTCTGACGGCCACCAGTTTTAAAATTTATAATAATAGTTTATACGTTCTCGTTAAAGATAAAAATCAAATTTATAAATCCCGCTATGATTCTTCAAAGAAAAGCTATTTGCCGCCTGCTAATTGGTTTAATAAATCAGTTGATTTAAGCGCGGCAACGGATTTTTACATTTCTGTTAATAGCAATTCTTTAAAAAGCGGCCGAGTATATGTCCTAAAAAATGACGGTCAGGTTTTGAAGTTCTTATCAGGAAATTTAGAAGACTATCGGTCGACCGCTTTGTCGCCGGTTATGGTTAAGGCTAATAAAATTATCGTCGGAACAAAATATATTTATATTTTTGAGGCCAGCTCTAAACGTTTGGTAGTTTTGGCTTTTGAAGATGGGCATTTAATGAATCAATATCAAGTTGATTCCCTAAGTCAACCAAAGGATTTCGCGGTTGACGAGGCCGGTAAAGTCGCTTATTTCCTGGATAACGAAATGATTTATAAAATTAATTTGAATCAATAGACAGCTATAATGAAAAAGGCCAGAGGCAAATTGCGCTCTGGTCTTTTTTTAGAACCGGGATCCGGCTTAGTCGTTAAAGTATGATTTATAACTGCATTCGTTATATTTTTCGGTTGGTCTAAAAGTCAAGACGCCAGTCGGGCAGTAAATTTTCTTGGCGTTTACGAGGAAAAGTTGCTGGTGTTCAGGATCGTTCGGATCGATTCCCAGAATGAGCTCATTACTGATTTGTCGGAAGATGGTTCTTTTCGGGCATTCGATGTCGCTGATGTTGGCAAACATCTGTTTGCCGTCCAGGCACAGAACACTGATCTGTTTAATTTTTTCTTTTTTCATGGTACAGGGTTTAAAGATTAAGGATTTTTTTACATTCCTGAAAAGTGATGTTCGCGGAGTAAACGGAATTGTGTCTGCTTCCGTTACGCCAATGATATTTTTCGCCTCCCAACTTATCAAATAAGCATAGGTAAATCCATCCGTTTACCGTCTTCTTGATTAGGAGAAATTCTTTTTGAGGATCCAGAAAGGAAGTTATATCCGTTATGCAGTTATCAGCAACCAGGATTGTTCCTTCGTTTTCAATTTTTACTTTAGTTAGTTTCATGACCGGTTTATGTTAGGTGGTTAATGTTTTTAAAGAATCATTTTAATTTATCATTTTTAATTATTATAGTCAATACCTAATAAAACAACAAAAACTGCCCTATTCAGGCAGTTTTTATTTGTGTAAAATAGATTTTTCTTATTTCAAGGTTACTTTAGCGCCGGCTTCTTCTAATTTCTTTTTCATAGCTTCAGCATCGGCTTTCTTAACGCCTTCTTTTAAAATTTTTGGAGCGCCATCAACTAAATCTTTAGCTTCTTTTAAGCCCATTTCCGTTAATTCGCGAACCGCCTTGATGACGTTAATTTTGCTAGCTCCGCCGTCGGTGATTTCAACGTCAAAACTATCTTTTTCCTCAACTGGGGCAGCCGCGGCCGCGCCCGGAGCCATCATCATGGCTGGAGCGGAAGCGCTCACGCCGAACTTTTCTTCTAAGATTTTAACTAGTTCGGCTAAATCTAGCACGCTCATTTTTTCAATTTCGCTGACCAGCTTTTCAAATTTAGCTGGAACAACCACATTTTTTTCTTCCATAGATTTAAAATTATTTATTAATTATATATTATTAAGCTTTTTTCTCTTCAATTGCCTTTAAGACATAAACCAAATTGCGGAAATTACCGGCCAGCACGTTAACGAACCCGGAAATGGGCGCGTTTAAGGAGCCAACCATTTTCGCGTATAATTCCAGCTTGCTCGGCAAATTAGACAGGGCTTCTACTTCGGTTTTAGTCAGTAATTTATTTTCTAAGATACCGCCTAAAAAGAATACTTTTTCGGTTTTGTCTTTGTCTTTTCGGAATTTACCTAAAATCTTAGCCGGCGCGACTTCGTCTTCATAAGAAAAAATCGCCGCTAATTTACCGTCAAAGTTCCGGACATTCAAATCTTTAATCTGGTCTTTAAAGGCTAAGTTCATTAAAGTCTTTTTGGCAACATAATATTCGCTGTTCTCTTTTCTCAGTTGCGCGCGTAAGTTTTCGTTGTCCTTTACGGTTAAAGCATTAAAACCGGCAAAAACTACAGATTTAGACTTTTTAATTTTTTCACTTAAATTACGTAAGATTTCTCCTTTTTGGATTTTGTTCTTTGGCATATATATTTTATTTGTTTATAAAAAAATCTGTGCGAGCACAGACAGGAAAACGCTTAAAAAGCGGATATTTACCTCGGCAAGACTTACAACGCTTCAAGAGCGAAAGCTGGCTGTCTGTGGTAGCAAATATAAGTTATGTAAACATAGTAGCAAATTATAATGATTTGTCAAGAGATTTGTCCAGATTTTTAAAGAGAGCGTAGTTTACAAAAAGCCGACTCTTCTAAAGAATCGGCTTTTTGAATCTGTTAATTTAACTAGCTTCTTATTTAACCTCGTAAATCAAGGTGACATCGACTTTAATTTCGTTCTGACCAGATTGGATTTCCGGAGCAACTAGACTAACAGAAGCGCCGGCGCCTAAATCCATTTTGGCGTTAGAGTAAGCTAATGGCATTGGCGTGGTGTCTTGATTCTCATAAACACTTTTTACTTCACCCAGGCGCATTCCCGATTGTTTGGCAATTAATTGTGCTTTTTCTTTAGCTTTTTGGATAGCTAATTCGCGAGCTTGGTTCTTTAAAGCGAATTCATCATCAATCGTGAAGTTGATGCCGCCGATTTGGTTAGCACCCTTCTCTGTCGTCTTGGCGATAATGTCGCCGATTTTGGCTAGGTCACGAATTTTTAAGGTCAGGTTCTGAACAACTTCGTAGCCGATAAGCTCTTGACCCCTCTGGTTGGTATAATTGTATACCGGGTTCAAGCTGTAGCTGGTAGTCTTAATGTCCTTTTCCTCTACGCCTAAATCCTTTAACGCCGTGATGATGTCGTTCATTTTTTTAGTGCTTTCGGAAGTGGCCAGGGCTGGAGTAGTCTTTGTGCCAGTTCTCAGACCAACTTGCAGGTTAGCAATGTCAGCTTTAGCATAAACCGTTCCGGTGCCAACAACCGAAAAACGATCCTGATTATTAACTTTATTGGCTTCGGTTAAGGCGATGATAACAATCGCGCTAACGGCCACGATTACTAAAGTGGCCAGAAAAACATGGATTTTTTTCATAAGTTTTATAATTAATTTTTATTTTATGCTTTTATTATAGCGTCTTCGGCCATAGTTGGCAAAGCGGTGCGCCTCTTCTCTAATTTTTAATAAAGTCGGCTTAACGTTATTAGCTAAATCTTTAATTTCTTTTTTTGTTTTGGCGGTTAAGACTAGTTTATCGCCGCCAAATTTAGAAATACCGACCAAGGGGATATTGATATTATTAGCCTGGAGAATACGCGTTAAAAAACTAATTTGTGGCGTGCCGCCGTCAATCATAATTAAGTCCGGGCTTGACCATTCCGGATGTTTAAAACGGCGCAGCAAGACTTCGGCTAAAGCGCGTTCATCGTCTCCGGCCGGCGCCTCTTTAATTTTAAATAAGCGGTATTCCTGCCGATTGGCCTCACCATTTTCAAAAACTACCATTGAGCCATAGCTTTCTTTGCCGGCTAAATGCGAAATATCATAACCCTCTAAACGATTAATTTTCTCTTCGCTTAAACTTGTTTCTTTAGTGAGGAGTGAGACGTCCTGTAAATGCTTTAAAGATTTTAATTTATCAGGGTTCTCCTTAATTAGTTTTTTAACCAATCTTCTTTTCTCGCCGGATAAGAGAAGAATAATGCTTTTAATGTTTTTTTGGTAGTCTTTGGCGGAGATAGCGTCAATACAAGCGCCCGGGCAAAGTCCGATTTGATAATCAAAACAAGCTCGACCACTATGCGGCGTGCAGGTGCTATAGGGAAAAAGTCGGCGGATAAGACGCAGTGCACCTTGTAATAGATAAAAAGATTGATAAGGCCCGAAAATTTTGGCTTGCGAAGCGGGAAATTTTCTTAAATCTTTACCGCGGACAATAATTGGTTTCGGAAAGCTGGTTTTAGGAATCACAACATATATAAATGACCGATCATCGCGATCAACGATATTATATTTCGGCCAATATTTTTTAATATACTTAGCTTCTAAGATTATCGCTTCTAATAAACTATCAGTTACTTCATATTTAATAGCGCGAGCTAAATTTACCATCTCTCTGGTCTTCGGCTCAACATTGCTTTGGAAATATTGGCTCAGGCGGCTTTTTAAGCTAGTCGCTCGGCCGACATATAAAACCTTCCCGGCTTTATCTAGCCAGAAATAAACGCCGGGTTTTTTGGGGATAGTTTTTAGTTTAGTTTTTAGTCTTAAAGACATACAGATATTTTTCTAAATCAACTTTGCTTTTATGTATAATAATACCTTCTTTTTTTAAAATAGCAATTTTGTTTTTCGGGCCGCTGGCGAAACCGCCGACTTTCCCGTTACTACAAACAACGCGATGGCAAGGTACTTGCGGCGCGTAAGGATTTTTATTTAAAGCGTTACCGACCGCCCGGGCAGCCCCCTTATTATTCAAGGCTCTGGCGATTGCTAAATAAGTCGTAACTTTGCCCCTAGGAATTAGGCTGGTTAGCTTATAAACTTGTTGGGGAAAACTTAATTCTTGTATTCTTGACATAAAAGAAGATGATGTTAAGATGTCAAAGTCAGCAACTTGGCGATTACCTGCTGACACGACACTAGTAAACTCGCTACTCCCTGCCGAAGGGATCGCAGTCGGTCCTACTAAGACTAAGATTAGGGGTATTTGCTCCCTCGCCAATAAGCGCCAGGGGCTGTATCAATCAGACAGAGTATTGTCTCTCTAAAATGGACCAAAACCGAGAATTTTCAAGCACGCAAGTACCAGCAGAATAGACCGCTGGCAACTCCCGACTACTTGAATTTCTCGGTTTTTTTTATTGACAAAATAACAGAATGGTCTAAGATAATCTCATCTAGGGGGTTAATAATGCTAATACCCGACACACTAGATTGTTCTTTGCAATAATAAGCATTATAGCGGGATGCATAAAACATCTTGTCGCTTATCAGTTTAAGGAATTAAAGTTTAGTTTTTTAATTTTTACGGTATAACTCCGGGTCAATCCTTCTATAACGTAACTTCGGGACAATCTTAATAGAAGGGATTAAACTTTAATTAGGATGAGAATTATTTTCACATCCGCCCTAACAAATAATTACCTCTTAACCGGTAATTATCCAACTGAAGACAAAACCGCTATCATCAGGCCGATCATAAGACAGAATCAATTAGCTTTAAGCTAGTGATTGGGAAAAAAGGCCAAGGCCGGGGAAAATAACTCCCCGGTTTTTATTTACTGAAAATACCAATTAAAATACTGGCAGTAAAAGCCACTCCGGCGCCAACATATTGCCAGCCGCGAATTTTTTCTTTATTGAACCTTAAACCCAAAAGCATAGCGATGACTACGTAGCTGCCAGTGATTGCCGCGACGACCACTAATTCTTCGCCAGCCGATAAAGAATAAGTAAAAAATAACCAAGCGGCAATATCAACAATTACCATAATTAAAATTAAACGCCAGTTTGCCGATCCGCCTTTTAAAGTGGATTTTATTTTTTTCTGATAGCCCAGGTAAGCCAAACAAACAATACCGCCGAGAGTCCAGGACAACCAAATTACTAAAATGGGATCTAAACGAGTGGCTCCGACGGCGGTAAAAAAACTAGTTAAAGATAATAAGATGGCCGTTAAGATCGCCAAAATAACCCCGCGCTCTAAAACAATCCGTTTTTTTTGCCAAAAGAATAAGAATTGGAACCAACGACGATGCATCCGGTTAAAATCAATAGAAAGTAGAGCGACGCCAGAAAACAAAGTGGCAATCAGAGCGATTTGATAGAAAAATAATTGATTATTTAAAAATACAACGCCGAGGATGATGGTTAACGGTAACTCAAAGGATAAAATTATTTCCACGACGGACAATTTGCCTATTTCTAAAGCTTTAAAATGAGTGACCACGCTAAAAAATGTGGCTAAACCCAAAATAGCGAGGATGGCAAAGTCTAACCAAGTAATGGCCATTAAATTTTTAATAACAAAAGGCAAAAGGAAAATAAAACTACCAACATAAATCCACCACATCGTTTCCAACCAGCCCACTTGTTTAATGGTTTTTTGAATGAGAAAATCGCCGACACCCCAACTGATCATCGCTCCAAAAGCCAAAAGAATCGCTAAAGTCATATATTATTTATTAATTGCCAGATGGCGTGGTAGGTATTCTTTTAAATATTTTCCGGTGGCACTTTTAGTTTCACGCGCAATATCTTCCGGCGCGCCCGCGGCGACAAGTTGTCCGCCTTCTTCCCCGCCGTCCGGTCCTAAATCAATTAGATAATCCATGGATTTAAGCATATGCATATTATGTTCAATTACTAAAACCGAATTCCCTTTTTCTACTAATTTATTTAAGACCGTGAGGAGCATATCAATATCATAGTAATGTAAACCGGTCGTTGGTTCGTCTAACAAATATAAAGTACGCTTTCCTAAAGTATGCGTTAATTCTTTAGCGATCTTGATGCGTTGGGCCTCGCCGCCGGATAAAGTTGTCGCGCTCTGGCCGATTTTAATATAACCTAAACCGACCGATTGTAGAACTTTTAACTTGTCGGTAATAAAATAATTTCCTTCAAAATGTTCAATCGCTTCGTCAATTGTTAGGTCTAAAATTTCAGCGATATTTTTCCCCTTATATTTAACTTGTAAGGTTTCGCGGTTAAAACGTTTACCGCGACAGACTTCGCATTCCACTAAGACCGGCGGCAAGAAATGCATCTCAATTAGGTTCGCGCCAGCCCCCTCACAGGCTTCACAGCGCCCGCCAGAACGATTAAAGGAAAAGCGGCCGATAGAATAGCCTCTTTCCCTGGCTTCGGGCAAAGAAGCAAAAAAATCACGAATTGGCGTAAAAATACCAGTATAAGTCGCCGGATTAGAGCGCGGCGTCCGACCAATTGGCGACTGGTCAATCACTACGACTTTATTGATATATTCTGTGCCTTTAATGTCCTTGACTTGTTCTAGTTTAGCTTTACCGGGTCGGTTTTTAATATGAGTAATATTGCGGTAAATTACATCATATAAGAGCGAAGATTTTCCGGAGCCGGAAACGCCGCTAATTCCAACTAAGCGGCCGAGCGGTATGTCCACGTTTAAGTTTTTTAAATTATTGGCATAAGCGCCAATAATTTTTAAGGCGCCATGGTTTTGCTCGCGGCGTCTTAAGGGGAGGCTAATTTCTTTCTGGCCGCTTAAATACTGCAAGGTCAGGGATTTTTTTAAAGCGGTCTTATTTTTTTTCTCGTCTAATAAATCTCGGGTTTCGCCAATCGCCACGACTTCGCCGCCGTGGACACCGGCCAAAGGCCCGAGATCAACTAAATAATCAGCTTCCAAAATAGTTTTTTCATCATGTTCCACGATAATGACAGTATTATTTTTATCGCGTAGTTTTTTCAAAGTATCAATTAAGCGCGCCGTATCGCGTTCATGCAGGCCGATGGTTGGCTCGTCTAAAACATAAAGCGTGCGTGACAAATGCGAACCGATTTGTGAGGACAAGCGAATGCGCTGGGCTTCACCGCCGGATAAAGTATGCGCTTCCCGCTCCAGAGAAATATAATTCAAACCGACTTTTAAGAGAAATTCTAGACGACTGATAATCTGCACAACCACATTTTCGGCAATCGTTCGCTGACGCTTGGTCATTTTTTCATAATATTTATTGAAAAAATCCAAAGAGCGATTAATCGGCAGCCGAGAAACTTCAGCAATATTTTTATGATTAATTTTAACCGCGAGCGCTTCAGGTCTTAAGCGCTCGCCTCGGCACTGAGGACATTTTTTCCTGCCAAATAAATCAGTCTTTCCTAAGCCGGAACACTCCGGGCAAGCACCGTGCGGCGAGTTAAAAGAAAAAAGACGCGGCTCTACTTCCGGAAAAGAAAAATTATCATTGGGGCAAGTCCAGTTCGCTGACAATAGAAATTCCCGGTTTTTATATTTGGCGATTACTAAACCTTTGCTATATTCCAGCGAATTTTCCACGGCTTCAAAAAGTCGGGTTTGATCGCTTAAAAGAATTTTATCAATGATGATTTCAATGTCATGCTTTTGTTTGGGCGCTAATTTTACCTGTTCTCTTAAAGAATGGATTTTACCGTCAATTCGCGATTCGCTGTAACCGAGCGAGAGATAATTATATAAAATTTGGTAATATTCGCCTTGGCGGTCGCGGACAATAGGCGACATAATCGTTACGGACTCTTCGCTAAAATCTTGGCCGCGAGAAATAATAATATCCACCATCTCTTCCACGGTCAGTTTTTCTATTTTATCGCCGCAAAGCGGGCAAAAAACCTCGCCGACCCGAGCGTATAAAACGCGTAGGTAGTCATAAATATCAGTTAGGGTGCCGACGGTGGAACGCGGATTATGCGACAAAGCTTTTTGATCAATGGAAATAGACGGCGCCAAACCGATTATTTCATCAACATCAGCCGGTTTCTTCTGGCCCAAAAATTGACGCATATAAGGCGACAATGATTCAACGTATTGTCTCTGCCCTTCGGCAAAAATCGTATCAAAAGCCAAGGAAGATTTGCCGCTTCCGGAAACTCCCGTAATAACCGTTAATTTATTGTGCGGTATTTCCAGAGAAATATTTTTTAAGTTGTGCATCCGCGCCCCGCGGATAATCAGATTTTCGGACATTTATTTATAATTTATATTCGTAAATACTCACTTTCCGCCCTTCGGTATAAAGGCAAGTCTCCACGAATTTCCAGTTCGTTTTCTCGTAATAATTATGCAGTTCGGTGAATAAATAAATTTTTTTGAAACCGGCGCGGCGGGCGGTTTTCAAAAGTTCTGTTTGTAGTTTTTGGCCAATGCCGCAATTACGGTATTTTTCGGAAACCACCAAGCTGCTTAGCCAAGGGCCTAGATCTTGGCGGTAGGGATGATCCGCCCCCCTCAAAGAAACAGTCCCGGCCAGTTGGCGGCCGTAAAAAGCGACAAGCGTCTGCGGACATTTTTTTGTCAGGCAGTGCTTAGTCCGATATTTGGCTTCCGCCAAAGTTTTGCCATGCCTCTTATCCCATTGTTGCCAGAGTAATTTAGCGACAGCGGGGATGTATTTTGGACAGTCGGCCAAATTTTTGATTGTAATCTTTTGTCTTGGTTCTTTGGGCATATTATTTTTCCGCCACATCTAAAAACTCTTCAATTTTTTTGTAAATGTTTTTAGGAGTGATATTATTTTTTTTATTATAAGCTAATTGTTTGCGGCGCCGGCGGCCGGCTTCGGCAATGGCGCGGCGCATTGACGCGGTTTCCGTATCAGCATATAGAATAATTTTCCCTTTTACATTTCTGGCGGCCCGGCCCATAGTTTGCATTAAAGAAGTCTGGCTTCTTAAAAATCCTTCCCGATCGGCATCCAATATGGCCACTAAAGTTACTTCCGGTAAGTCTAAGCCTTCGCGCAACAAGTTAACGCCGATTAAAACTGCGAACTTCCCTTCCCGAAAATCTTTTAAAATTTCAGTCCGTTCAAACGTCTTGATATCGGAATGTAAATAATTGGATTTAAAACCCTGGTTAAGAAAATAAGTGTTTAAATCTTCGGCCTGTTTCTTGGTCAAGGTATTAATAATCGCTCGTTCACCTAAATCAGCGATTTTTTTAATTTCTTTCATGACGTCATTAATTTGGCTATAGTTCTCTTTTTTATTAAATACTGGCCTAATTTCAATCTCGGGATCAACTAAGCCGGTCGGACGAATAACCTGCTCCACGATTTGTTCTGATTTTTTTAACTCAAATTCGCCGGGTGTGGCCGTCGTAAAAATAATTTGCCCGACGCGTTTTTCAAATTCAGGAAATTTTAAGGGGCGGTTATCTAGAGCTGAGGGCAAACGCCAACCATATTGGACTAAAGTCTTTTTACGCGCTTGGTCGCCGTTATACATTCCCCGAATTTGCGGCAAAGCGATATGCGACTCATCAATGACGGTTAAAAAATCCGGCTGGCTGTCTTTCCAGGGAAAATAAGCCAAGAGTGAGTCTGGTGCTTCGCCGGCTAGCTTACCGGTTAAATGCCGTGAATAATTTTCAATCCCGTGACAGTAGCCTAAAGTACGGAGCATCTCCATATCATAGCGCGTCCGTCTTTCTAGTCGCTCCGCTTCTAATAGCAGTCCTTCTTTTTTAAAGTAAGCTAAACGATCTTTCAATTCCTCTTTAATATTTTTAATAGCCGCCTCAATTTGCGGTTGAGTAGAAACAAAATGTTTGGGCGGAAAAATAACAATTTCTTCCAGGTTACCGATAATATTTTTAGTGACGTTATCGATAATTGTTAAATCAACTATTTTTTGATCGGCTAATTCCAGACGATAAATAATATTTTCCGACATAGATCTAATCTCAAAAACATCGCCTCTGACTCGAAATTCACCACGTTTGATTGCCCCGTTCGTGCGCGTAAATTGAATCTTAATCAATTGTTTGATTAAATCGGCTCGGACAATTGGTTTACCTTTTTCCAAAACGAGCCGCGATTTTAAATAAGTTGTCGGAACGCCTAAATTATAAATACAGGAAACCGAAGCGACAATAATCACGTCGCGCCGCGTGACGAGCGACGAAGTTGCGCCGTGACGCAAGCGATCAATTTCTTGGTTGATCATTGCTTCCTTATCAATATAAGTATCAGTTATCGGCAGATAGGCTTCGGGCTGATAATAATCGTAATAAGAAACAAAATAATGGACCGCGTTGTGCGGAAAGAAATTCTTATATTCGCGGTAGAGCTGGGCAGCCAAAGCCTTATTCGGAGCGATAACCAAAACCGGCTTAACTTGGTCGGCAATAACGTTAGCGACAGTAAAGGTTTTCCCTGAACCGGTGACACCGAGTAGAGTTTGATAATTATAACCCTCGCTTAAGCCGGATTTAAGCTTTTTTATGGCCGTGGGTTGGTCGCCAGCGGGAGCAAAATTCGCTTGTAATTTAAAGGGTTTTTCCATATTAACCAATAAATTCTATTTTTTCCTTAAATAATTAGTAAAATTTGTATAAATTACTATACTATAATAACATATTACGCCGGAAATTTGAAAAATTAAAAGGAGTTGGAATTTTTTAGTCCCAACCCCCTTATTTACGCCAATTAATTAGCGATTAATCCTTGGAGGATAGTCTCAAAGACATCTCGACGATCAACGCCGATTTCCTGCAATCTTTTGTCTTCTTCCCAGGAATTCACCAAGTGAAACAGCTCATTAAGCGGGTTTGGCGGTTCTGTTTCATAATCTTTAGAATAACAGCCATGGCGACAGTCAAAGCGATCGGTATAGTCATAAGGAAAGCCGAGAACCCTTAGGGCACCGATGATTGAAAGCACAGAAAAGTTAGTGATAATCAGTTCCTTGCCATTCAAAAAGCCGGTTAAATTCTTCATTTCTTCAACTAAACTTAACAATGGTTGATCGTTGGTACGGCAGATAGTTGTTTGCGGTAGGCGTAGACTCAGATCACTGACCGCCCATTCGGTTTTTTCTCCAAACCAACTGGCCGGAACGCGCTCGTTGCCTTTACCGGACGATTTTTCTTTTGGTCGCAAAACGTTTTGATTGGAAACGACGAAGATTTTTCTAACAAAAGCTCGCGCCAAAGAATCAATTAATTCAATTAAAGCACCGTCCAATTCCGGGTTGATTAGAATTACTTGGTCAAAACCTTTTTTAATGACTAAATTAACAAATCGTAGACGTTGCGATTTACCCAATTTAGAGACATAGATTTCGCTGCCCAAAACAGCATCGGTAAAGACAGTGGTTAAAGGTGATCCGTTAATTTTCCATAATCTGATCATAATAATTTCCTCCTGTTTATTAATTGGTTTTTATTTTTAGTGATTTATTTTAAAGAACAAAAGAAAAAACCGGGGGCACCGGTTTTTATTCAGTCTATATTATTTATTCCCTAGCTATTTAAGACCTAATAAAAACCGCCCCGGCAAAGCCGATAAAAATAAAGTCAATCTTCTTAATCATAACTGGGTTGATTTTTATTTGCTGTTTAATCATAATTTAATTGTAAATTAATAAAAAAAACATGTCAAGATTTCTTGGGTATATTAGGTTTAACTTGACAAAAAATAATAATAATGTAAGTATATAAAGTTCGTTATAACCTAATTTGTATTTTAAAAATTATATTATATTTATCCAAAATCACTAATCACTAAAAGCAAGTATATTGCCATGGAAACAATAAAAATTATCGTGATAACGCCCGATCCCCTGGATGAAGTCTTTGTTTTCCGGGAACTGGCCAAATGTTTCAATCCTCAAGGGGAAGTTTTCCTGATTAATTCTAAAAATGAATCTTCTCAGGCTTTAAAATCCTGTCTGGACAAACGCGATATTGACGTGATTGTGCTGGACACTAATCATCCTTATTTTTTAATTTTGACCCAAAAAATTAAAAAAAATTATCCAGAGATAATTTTGGGGTGCTTCTCCTCTACTCCTTTGGCGATAAGTGGAAGATCAAAAGAATGGCAGGAATGTTTTTCCTTTACTTTTGACACTAACCAGGAGGTGAACCTTCTTCAAAGAATGATCATTAAAGCCCTTTATCCGGTTTAGCCGTTCAGTTCTTAAAATTTAACCGAAACCTTTTTGGGTAAAAGAAAAGCTGTCTTTAGGAATTAATCCTAAAAGACAGCTTTTTTGGTTTAATGGTCAAAAATGGTTGGTGAAAATGCCATATTTGCCGTAATATTAAATTAGAATAGAAAACAAATATAAAACGGTTAATAATATGGTAAAAA